>OGHG01000107.1_pt1 | contig 19979 bp, 9 predicted proteins | sample 1571491 | NCBI WGS metagenome assembly OGHG01 (sample SAMEA2582052, study PRJEB24529) | metagenome | biome: Human gut stool | place: China | collected 2011
CATCGGCTCAAATATCAGGTAAACGTCACGTCCGCCGGCATGCTCGGCAGAGTCGCGCACGGCACGCAGTTCCACTTCGGTACTGCCCGAAGGAACACCAATCACCATGCGGAGTGACGGAGAGAAAAGACGGTTACGGTTGTTCACCATCTTGATAAGTCCGCGTATCATCTGCTCGCAAGCATAGAAGTCAGCAATCACACCGTCGCGCAACGGACGGATGGTACGTATGTTTTCGTGGGTCTTTTCGTGCATCATCTTTGCCTTGTCACCCACGGCAATCATCTTATCGGTACGACGATCCAAAGCCACCACCGAAGGCTCATCCACCACAATCTTACCATTCGTGGTGATGATGGTATTGGCTGTGCCAAGGTCCATCGCTATTTCTTGTGTAAAAGAGAATAATCCCATCTATTGATTTACTATTAAATGATTTACTATTTACTATTTGGCAGATCTGCTATCTGACGACCTCCACCTACAATGACGCCTCCCGGCAAATAGTAAATAGTAAATCGTCAAATAGTAAATGACCTTAATGTTTAAAGTGACGGAACCCAGTAGTTACCATGGCAATGCCATGCTCGTTGCAATATTCAAACGAGAGTTCATCCTTGATGCTCCCACCCGGCTGGATGACGGCTGTTACACCTTCATTGCCGGCAATTTCCACGCAGTCGGGGAAGGGGAAGAATGCGTCACTCGCCATTACAGCACCATTCAAGTCGAAACCAAAGTTCTTGGCTTTCTCGATAGCCTGTTTCAAAGCATCCACACGGCTGGTCTGGCCTACACCGCTTGCCAACAACTGCTTTCCTTTTGCCAATACAATGGCATTCGACTTACAGTTCTTCACAATCTTGTTTGCAAAGAGCATGTCCTCGATTTCCTGTGCAGTGGGAGCCTTCGTGGTTACAGTCTTCAATTCTTCAGGAGTTTCCACCTTAAGGTCGCGATCCTGGACCAATACGCCATTCAGCAAAGAACGGAACTGCTTCTTAGGCAGAGCTGCCGGCTTGCGAACCAGGATAATACGGTTCTTCTTCTGACCGAGGATTTCCAACGCATCCACATCGTAATCGGGAGCGATAATTACCTCAAAGAATATTTTATTGATTTCTTCGGCAGCAGCCTTGTCAATCACGGCATTTGTGATGAGCACACCACCAAAAGCGGATACCGGGTCACCGGCAAGCGCATCGTTCCATGCTTCGAGCACAGTGGGACGTGAAGCCAGTCCACAAGCATTATTATGTTTCAGGATAGCGAAAGTAGTATCCTTGAATTCGTCAATCAAATCAACGGCAGCATTGATGTCGAGCAGGTTGTTATAAGAGATTTCCTTACCGTGAATCTGGTCGAACATAGCATCCAGATTGCCATAGAAATAACCTTTCTGGTGCGGATTCTCGCCATAGCGTAAAGTCTTCTGGCTATTGGCAGAGCAACGGAAAGCGGAACCTTCCTCACCGTCAAAATAGTTGAAGATGGCAGAATCATAGTGTGAAGACACTCCGAACGCCTCTTTGGCAAACCAACGGCGTTCTTCGATGGTAGTAGTGGCTCCGTGTTCCATCAGCATGTCGCGGAACGGCTGGTATTGTGCTTGCGAAGCGATGATAACCACGTCGTTGTAATTCTTGGCAGCGGCACGAATCAGGGAGATACCGCCTATGTCAATCTTTTCGATGATGGCAGGTTCTTCGGCACCACTGGCAACTGTAGCCTCAAACGGATAGAGGTCAACGATGACGAGGTCTATTTCGGGAATTTCATATTTTTCAATCTGTTGCATGTCTTGCTCCAATCCGCGGCGGCAAAGGATACCTCCAAAAACCTTCGGATGCAAAGTCTTTACGCGTCCGCCCAGGATGGAAGGGTATGTAGTGAGGTCTTCCACTGCCTTGCAGGGATAGCCCAGAGATTCTATAAACTGACGTGTTCCACCGGTTGAGAGGAACTCTACACCTTCTTCATGCAGTTTGGTAATGATTTCGTCCAAACCTTCCTTATGGTAAACAGATACCAGAGCTGTTTTGATTCTTTTTGTTTCAGACATGGATTTGCGTATTAAAGTATGCGTATATTAGTATTTGATGCGCAAAGTTACAAATTTTGTTTATTCATACATACATTCATACACAATAAATTAGGTATAATTAAAAAAGGCGGCATCTGTTTCCAGTCTGCCGCCTTTTTTTAAGGGTTATTTTGTTGGTTTACCAAATAGAGACACGTTTTTCTACCGGCAAGAACATCGGGTCTTTTTCTGTCACGTTAAATGCCTCATACCAAGCACCGATTTGCGGCAATGCACCGTTTACACGCCATTCGCCCAATGAATGCACATCGCTCTTCGTGCGGTTCAGCACTTCTTCGGGACGAATATCATTGGCCCATACACCTGCGTATGCCAGGAAGAAACGTTGTTCGGGAGTAAGACCATCCAACACCGGCAACGGATTGGCAGCCGTAGCTTTCTTGAATGCCTGATAAGAAACCTGCAGACCACCGTGGTCGGCAATATTCTCACCCAATGTCATGCGTCCGTTGGCATATACGCCCGGAGCAACCTCGATGCTATCGAAGAAGTTCACCATCACCTGGGCACGCTCGTCAAAGTTCTTGGCATCTTCAGCAGTCCACCAGTCTTTCAGGTTACCGTCCTTGTCGTACTGGCGACCCTGGTCGTCGAATCCGTGAGTCATTTCATGACCGATTACCACACCGATGGCACCGTAGTTGAAGGCGTCATCCGCATTCATATCGAAGAAAGGATATTGCAGGATACCGGCGGGGAAACAGATTTCGTTCGTAGTCGGGTTATAGTATGCGTTGACGGTCTGCGGAGTCATCAGCCATTCATCCTTATCCACCGGCTTGCCGGCTTTGGCTATCATTTCGGCATGGCTCCACTCGTTGGCACGTTCCATGTTTGCCCAGTAAGAGTCGTTTTTGATTTCCAGTGTGGAGTAGTCTTTCCAAGTGTCGGGATAACCAATCTTCACATGGAAGGTAGCCAGTTTCTCCAGAGCTTTCACCTTAGTGGAATCACCCATCCAGGCAAGATTCTTGATACGTTCGCCCAGGCTTTCCTGCAAGTTCTTCACCAAAGTAACCATACGCTCCTTGGCAGCAGCAGGGAAATATTTCTCCACGTACATCTGACCTACAGCTTCGCCCAGCGCGCTGCTTACAGTGCTTACCGCTCTCTTCCAGCGGGGCTGCATCTCTTGTGTACCGCTCATAGTGCGGCTGTAGAAGTCGAAGTTCTGTTCTGCCATAGCATCGTTCAGCAAGCTTGCGGCAGAATCAATCAATTTCCATTGCAAATAAAGGCTCTGCTGTTCAATGGGCAGCGTATCCAGGATATCGGCAGCAGCTTTCAGTGAAGCGGGCTGGCCTACGATGATTTCCTTCACATCCTTCAAGTCCATGGCAGACAAATAAGCATCCCAATCGAAAGTAGGATAATTCTTCTTCAACTCTTCCATGCTCATCTTGTTATAATTGGCATGTGGGTCACGTAACTCCGTACGAGAGCGGAAAGCCTTGGCAAGACGTGTTTCCACATCCATCACCACCTCCATACCTTTCTTGGCAGTAGCCTCGTCGAAACCAGCCAACTGGTACATCTTCTGTACATGTGTACGGAAAGCATCACGAATTTTGGCAGTAGCCTCATCATTCTCCAGATAGTATTCACGTTCGCCCATGCTCAGCCCGGTCTGATAGGTCTGTACGGCATTCATGCTACTGTTCATTTCGTCAGCGCCAACATACAGCACGTTGTAGACGATGATACCTTTCTTCTGCATATCGCCCAGCAAGGCATAAAGCTCTTTCTTGTCCTTCAAAGCAGCCAGCTGGTCGAGTTCAGCCTTGATGGGGGCCACACCGTCCTTGTTCAGCTTCACGCTGTCCATTACGATTTTGTACAAGTCACCGATTTTTTGTGCCACGCTGCCGGCTTCGTGCTGGGTGGCGGCAAGTTCTTCAATCAGTCCTTGAATCTGCTTGCGGTTGTTTTCTGCAAGGATAGTGAAAGAACCGTACTGTGAGTATTCAGCAGGAATCGGATTGTTCTTCATCCAACCGCCACATGCGTATTGGTAAAAGTCAGTTCCGGGTAGAGCCGTTGTGTCAAGATTGGCGAGCTGGATGCCTGCTGTAAGTTCAGCCTGCTGCTTGCCGGTGTTGCAGGATGCCGTCATCAGACAGAATGCTGCAATGGGTAACAAATGATTTGCTTTCATAAATATATAAAATATAATAGTTAGTGATTCTCCAACTCTACAGTAGCCGCGTCCCACTCTTCCATCACACGGTCAAGCTGCTCTTTCAGTTTTTGGTGCTGCTCATAAAGCGACATGTCCGAAGCACCCTCCGGTGTAGCCATCCTAGCCTCAAGAATGGCAATGGCAGCCTCCGTCTGCTCTATCTCCGCTTCACAATCGGCAACGCGGCGTTCCAGCTTCTTAAGTTTCTTGTTAAGCTCCTTCTGCTCCTCATAGGAGAGCTTGGCAGCCGAGGGCTGAGCCGGTTCTGCACCAGCATTTCCTGATGCCGCCTTACCGGCAGTGGGCGAAGCGGAAAGTGAAGGAGATTTCTGTAACTCATTCAGGCTCTCTATCTGCTTCTTTTGCAGGAAATCATAAATTCCTCCCAAATGTTCCTTCACCAGTCCGCCACCAAACTCGTATACTTTAGTCGCAAGTCCGTCCAGAAAATCACGGTCATGACTGACTATTATCACCGTCCCGTCAAAATCGCGGATAGCTTCCTTCAGTACATCTTTGGAACGCATGTCAAGATGATTCGTAGGTTCGTCGAGAATCAGAAAATTCACCGGCTCCAACAACAGTTTTATCATGGCAAGCCGGGTACGCTCTCCACCGCTGAGCACCTTCACCCTTTTATCCGAAGCCTCACCGCCGAACATGAAAGCACCCAGAATATCACGAATTTTGAGGCGGATATCCCCTACGGCCACGCGGTCAATCGTATCGAATACAGTCAGGCTCTCATCCAAAAGCTGTGCCTGGTTCTGGGCAAAATATCCAATCTGCACATTATGTCCCAGTGTAAGTTTTCCGGTATAATCCGTAATCTCACCCATAATACACTTTACAAGCGTAGACTTTCCTTCGCCGTTCTTACCGACAAAAGCAACCTTCTCTCCTCGGTTGATGGTCAAATTCACATCATGGAAAACAATGTGCTCACCGTAGGATTTCTCCATATCCTCGCAGATGACGGGATAATTACCACTACGGCTGCTGCAAACAAACTTCAGGCGCAAAGAGGAGTTGTCTTCCTCATCCACCTCGATACGTTCTATCTTTTCAAGTTGCTTGATGCGACTTTGCACCTGCACAGCCTTGGTAGCTTTGTACCGGAAACGCTCGATAAAGTCTTCCGTATCTTGTATCTGCTTCTGCTGATTCTCGTAAGCACGCAGTTGCTGCTCCCGGCGCTCCTTGCGAAGCACCACGAACTCATCGTATTTCACTTTATAGTCGTAAATGCGTCCACAAGTTATTTCGATGGTACGCGTAGTGACATTGTTCAAAAAGGCGCGGTCGTGGCTGACAAGCACCACCGCATTGGCACGGGTGGAAAGGAAGTTCTCCAACCACTGGATACTCTCGATGTCAAGGTGGTTGGTAGGCTCGTCGAGCAGCAACACATCCGGACGACGAAGCAACAGCTTGGCAAGCTCTATACGCATACGCCAACCACCGGAAAACTCGCTTGTAGAGCGGTCAAAGTCCTCGCGGCTAAAGCCCAGCCCTTGGAGCGTGCGCTCTATTTCGGCACGGTAGTTGGTGCCTCCCATCATAAGGAAACGTTCGTTTTCGTGGGTGAAGCGGTCAATCAGTTTCTGGTAATCCTCACTATCGTAGTCGGTACGTTCGGCAAGTTGCTGATTCATGCGTTCGATGCCTGCCTGCATCTCAAAAATATGCTCGAAGGCAAGTTCAGCCTCCTGCATCACGGTGCGCTTGTCACTGAGTATCATCACTTGGGGCAAATACCCGATAGTACATTCGCGAGGAACGGCAACAATGCCGGCAGTGGGCTGCTGAATGCCAGCCAATATCTTGAGCATGGTGGACTTACCGGCACCATTCTTGCCGACAAGAGCTATACGGTCTTTCTTATTGATAACATAAGAGACGTCTTCGAACAGAGGAGTGGCATTAAATTCTACCTTCAGTCCTTCTACAGATATCATAGTGTCAATGAATTTATCGTTCAAGACTGCAAAGGTAGCGATTTTCAACGTTATACAATATCATACGCTCACATAATTACATCAAATATCCAAGAAAGAGAACACTACTCCCGCATTTCCTGCGGAAGGACAATTGCAAAGCGGCTCCCCTTGCCAAGAGATGAGGCCACTTCTATTTTTCCATGAAACCTTTCAACGATAGTCCTGCAAATGGCCAATCCCAATCCCGTGCCCTGCACAAAAGCATCTCCCTTATAGAAACGTTCAAAAATGTGCGCCAGAACTTCTTCCGACATGCCAGTTCCCGTATCTTCCACAAAGACTTCCAATGTAGCAAAGTCCTTCAGCCTATACCCTATGGTTATGCGTCCTTCAGCAGTGAACTTCACCGCATTATTGATAAGATTGTTGACAACTTGCCCCAAACGCGTAGGATCTGTATAGATAACTGCCGCCCGGTCCGGAAGGTCTAGCAGTAACTCCACTCCTTTCCGAAGATTCATCTTCTGCGCACTGTAAATGCTTTCCAATATGCCTTTTAAAGAAACCTTCTCAAAATGGAACTCCATTGTGTTCGATTCTATCTTGGACAAATCCAGAATATCTGAAATCAACACCATTAACAACTGGCTGTTCTTTTCAATCAAAGACGTGAATTCCATAATCTCCTGCCGTGACAAGTCGGCATCCCCACAAGCCAGTAGTGTAGAGAAGCCCACAATGGCATTTAGCGGCGTACGTATCTCGTGGCTCATATTAGCAAGAAACACGCTCTTCAACTCATCGCTACGTTGCGCTTTCTGCAAAGCCTCGTTCAATTTATTCTCCGTATCCTTGTATTTCTGCGTACTCATGCAAATACCGATGATACGGAACGGCAAATCCGTCAATTGCCCCACATAGGTAGACTGCGCCTCAAACCACTCCCACTTGCCGTCTCCCCGCCGTAGACGGTATTCCACTGGGCGTTCGTACAAATTACCATGCAACTGTAAAGCCAAAGCATCAAACACTCCCTTCCGGTCGTCCGGATGAATCAGAAATGCGAATTCCTCAGGCGTCAGCGTATAGTCACGCGTAGGAATCCCCAAATATTCAAAATAACGCGGTTCTATAATCATCAGATTATGTTCCATGTCGAAAGACCATTGAAATATCTGGGTACGACTCAGCGCAATATTCAGCAAATGCTTCTGTGTCCGTTCTTCCAACACATTCCTGAAATAGAGTACAATCCTCACCAATTGTCCATCTTCATGAATTCCCACCATAGCACCTTGTATCAGAAAACTTATACCACTCTTCAATTCACGTATAAAGCAATTGGTATCTAAGGGAATAATCCGCACATCCCTCTCCCGAAGTTGCAGCAAAAGGTCTTCTAACACATTCTTTTTATCACATACCACCTCCAATAAGTCAGTGATACGCCGCCCTATCACATACTCATTCAATTGGAGTTCATTCATCACCTGCTGATTCAGACGCCAGATACAATCTTCCAAATCAATCATAATAATGCTGACGGGCCATGAGTTGAACAACTGCTCGGAGATGGCATTTATTATACGTACTTCTTGAGGAACATTCGGATTCATCAGAATTGGTTTATCATACAAGAAGTAAAGTTCGGGTTAAAATGCTTATACCACAAACAAACCCTTATAAATCAATATTCCATTTTAATATGTATATATTCTATTATTCACAACTTTACCTTATTTAACAGAGATAAGTTGAGCGTAATATTGATTTTAACTGTTACCTCTGTCATTTATACATTATTATCCCCCATTTTTGCGTCTTAAAATCTCCAACATGAATATATCCGAATTCAATATAAATGACGAGTTCATTGCCTGCAATCATATCACAACCAGTGAACTGAATCCGCTAGTGAAAAAGCCATACCACACCAAGGCCAGTATCTTCGTTTTGTGTATCAAAGGAGTTCTGAATACCCAATTCAAGGTTGAAGCTAACGTTCTCCTAGCTATTCCTCCTGAGACCTTCGTACAATTACTACACACGTCAGACGATACTGAAATATATGTCGTCATATTTTCCAAACAACTTATCCAAAGTGCAGGAGTCGGTAAGGTCATGATGGATAAGTTTCACATTATAGGTAAACACTATATTTTTCCTCTATCGAAAAAGAACTTCCAGCTTTATGCTGAGTTCATGACCTATTTGTCACACCTCTATCAAAGAACAGAAAGCCCCTCAAGTCTAGTTTCATTGCAAACTCTACTGGCATATCTGTTACAAGGCATATCCGAACTCTGTCCGGAACACCCTAGGATAAAAGAGACTCCGGGCAGCAGGCATTTCAACCAATACCGCATTTTTATCCGATTGGTACACACAGACTATGTCCGGGAGCATCAAGTGTCCTATTATGCATTGAAAATGAATATGAGGCCGGCAGCTCTTTGCCGCCTTGTCAAAAAGGAATCAGGACATACAGCCATGGAAATCATCAACAATACTATCATCATGGATGCCAAAGCACAGCTTTGTACCGCCAACACTCCGATAAAGGATATAGCCGTGAGTCTAGGTTTTAATAATGCGGCCTTCTTCAACAAATTCTTTAAACGTCATACGGGAATACCTCCTCAGAAATTCCGTACATCCTCAAAACAATAAAATCTACTCAAAACCCAAAATGCGGATATTCTGTCCTGAGAATACCCGCATTCCTCAATAAGAGAAGTCCGTCATCAGCCTACCTTCTTGGCAATAAAGAACACATAACCGTAAAATTCCTTATACTTGCCGTACAGTTCATCCTCAATCATTTGGAGTAAGCTGAACTCTTCGGCAATTTTATTACCGGCATATTTCTTACGGAAAATCTCCTGAGCCGCAACCTTTGAAGCAAAGTAATGCTCTGTCCAGCAATTCTCCGGCAAAATGAATGTAGCAACGGGAAGATAACCTGCCTTGTACAACTTGGTCACCTGATTGGGAAGTGTATCCATTTCAGAGTAAGCGTCCATCCAGAAGTCATTGATTTCCGCAGGGCGTTCGTCCGTAAACCATGAACTCTCGGAGACGGCAATATACCCTCCCGGTTTCAGATACTTACGCCACTCCTTCAAGCCACGTTCAAAGCCAATGTTATAGATAGCACCTTCACACCAAATCATATCCAGCTCCTCCTCACCGAAAGGAAGGGCATCCATTGAACCGACAATTCCTTTTACTCTGTCCTGCAAGCCTAACTGCCTTGCATTACGGTTGAAGATATCAATAAAGCCGGGAAAAAGGTCAATTCCTGTAATCCACCCCGGCACATGGCCAGCTACTACCATTGTCTGGCCACCCGTTCCACAGCCGATATCGGCAATAAAGGATTCATCGGTAAGACCGTCTACAAAGCTCAATGCCTTCAACGTCGCTTCAGGACTGCCAGGGCCTTGTCGTTCCATATTGGAGAAAAAGTCACAGATTAAATTAAGTTCGAAATCGTGGATAGTTTTATTTTCGTTACTCATTTTCTTACTATATTTTGCATATACGGAAAGTATCACAATACCTTCAGCATAATATGCGGATTAAACTTGAATTATAACAATAGAAAAACACTCTCGAAAGAAGTTATCCGAGAGTAAACGAAGGGGGGACAATCTGTGCAGGGAACACAGATTGTTTACAAAACCAAATCCGATTTAAATGTCTTTGTCATACTGCAAAGATACGCAATATTTTATTTAATCAAAGATTTTACGGTTAATAAAGATTTTCCCTTGCACCGGGCGCATGCTGAAGAACCGCACCTACCACCTGGCAAGTATCCAGTTCCTTACAGTCGCCGCAAGTATTGAAACCTTTTTCGTACACACATTTGCGGATAGCACAATAATCGCTGCAATAGGCAAACTTCACCCCGTCTGCACGGCACCCCATACAATGGATGGTTTCCGGCGTAATTTCCGGCGTATTGTTCAGCACACTCCACTCTTTGGCAGTTTTCTCTCTCAGCTCATCGTCATTATTGACAGTGGCTATACGGGCGGCGCAATTTTCGCAATCCAACCCGCAACATGCAATTAATTGTTTCATCACTTGGTTATAACGATTTATGTTTGAGGATATAATGCCCTTTTTCCCGCACATCGATTCAGTAAGCCCAAAACTCACCCCATACCTTGGAACAGACACTCATTTACCGACAGTCCTCAGCGTTTTCTTAACGATATACTTGGTCTCTTTCGTTTCACTTTCCCAACGCCTGCAAAGCTTCCTTACAAATCCGGATTGCGTCTTACTTGCATCATTTAACCAATTCCCTACGCTGTTCCGGGCATACTTGGAGTAATCTGATTTCAAAGGTTCCAATATCGGTAAGCCCAATGCAGGGTTCTGTTCCAACATTTCAGTATGCTTGCACCAGACACCTCGTGAACAGAAAACAGAAGAACAAATATAGCTCTGGCAAACGCCTTCCCCATATTTGTCCTTTTGTTCTTTTACCCAATAAATTAATGCGAATCAAGTTATCCTTCCGTCTTACTTTAGAACAGCTTCGCAGGATACTCACCCGCATCCACCAAAGCCTGAATCTTGTCGACTACACTCTGACGGTCTTCGGGATAAGTCACACCGAACCACTTGCTGGTTGTATCGAGCACTTCGCAGGTAGCAGTGCCATTGTTAATCAGCTTATCCACCATCAGCGGGATGAAGAATTCGCTTTTCAGATTCTCCATATTCTTCGGGTCGCTCAGGAAGCTCTTGAAAAACTCTGCACTGTAAGCAAAGTAATCGGGAGTAAAGCCCCAGAAGTTCATGCTGACCGGAGTCGTCTCGGGAGTGGCAGTCCATTCACCGTTATCATCGATGTACTTCACCTCGCCGTCCATACGCTGAATCTTGGTACGCTCTACTACAGAAGTCAACAAGTTGTTTGCATCCGTTCCGCACAAACCACGGGATACGGTACCGCTTTCGCTCAATGTATTACCGATGCGGAAGCCTACCATGGAATATACATTTTTGGAACCTTCGGGAAGGGCTGCAAGAAATTTGCCCATTACCTGGAAGGAATCACGACCGTAGAAATCGTCGCAGTTGATAACAGCAAACGGTTCCTTTATTACATCGGCACCCATCATTACAGCATGGTTGGTTCCCCAAGGTTTGGTACGGCCTTCGGGGCAGGTGAAGCCTTCGGGAAGGTCATCGATGGACTGGAATACCAGTTCGCAGGGGATATGGCCTTCGTATTTGGAAATAATCTTGTCGCGGAAATCCTGCTCAAAATCTTTACGGATTACGAAAACGAGCTTTCCAAAACCGGCATTGATGGCATCGTAAATAGAATAATCCATGATAGTTTCGCCATTCGGGCCCAGTCCGTCCAATTGTTTCAAGCCACCATAACGACTGCCCATGCCGGCTGCCAATAAGAATAAAGTTGGTTTCATATTTAGTTATTATTTAAAAAGGTTAGTATATCACAGTTGATAACGGCTGCAAATGTACAAAAATTTATGGCTGACAGAAGGGAGTTTTAGTTCATTCTTTACCACTATCCGTTCAAAAAGGTACATTTAGAACGGATAACCGATGGCAAAATGCAACGCCATGCTGTCCTTGAACTTGGGAATATTATAATACCCCGACTTCCCGGTATCATACGGATCATGCAGCCCGATACCCAAGTCCAGACGAAAAACAAGAAAGTCCAAATCGTAACGCAAGCCAAATCCCGTGCCCAAAGCAATCTGTTTCGGGAAATTCTTCAACGTAAATTCACCATTCGGGCGGTTTTCATCTTTACGCATCAGCCATACATTGCCGGCATCCAAGAATACGGCTCCATGCAAGTCGGCAATCATACGGAAGCGATACTCGATATTGGCTTCCATGCGAATATCACCCACGTGGTTGATATAGGTATATTTCCTATCCGTCTCGGGAGAATAACCGCCCGGACCTATACTGCGTGCAGAAAAGGCGCGCACACTGTTGGCACCACCGATATAGAACTGTTCCGTATAAGGTGCGGTCGTAGCGTTGCCATACGACCATATTACCCCTCCCGCAATACGCGAAGCAATCATCTGGTTCTTGTCTATCCGGTAATGGTACCTGAATTCCGAGTTCAGCTTCAAGAACTGTGCAAAAGGTACACCGAAAAGCTTCTTCCCTTCCTCACTGAACGGCTTGCCGAAAATACGGTAAACAGCAGAAGTCAGGTTACCGGCCGACGCAACGGTGGTCTGCCACCAGATGGGGTTACGCTTGCCGCGCACGGAAGCGTTGTCATAAGTATAGGTGTACTCCATGGCAGGAATGAACTGGTCGCGCAAACTAACGTAGAGTGCCGGATTCTCGGCACGCAGTGTATCGAAAGCGGCAGTAGGATTGCGCAGTACATTGAATGTCAACCGGAAAGGAGTTATACTGTGCCTGGAAGTCGATTTGGGCTGGAAGTCATAAGTGACATTACCGCCAAAAGCCAACAGCTTATAATACTTGGCACGGTTCATCTGGTCGGCATACAAACGGAAAGTCGTTGTAGCCGGGAAGTCATACTCACGGTCGCCCATCCTGGGAAACACCACGCGCGGAAAGATAAGCGAAGTGGAGATACCCAGTTCATAGCTGTTCATCAGAGAAGAGCTTGCCTTGCCCGTCTGCCATTCGTACGAACCGTTCAACTTCACATTCCAGCTTTCACCGCCACCGAAGACATTATTCTTCGTCACCGTAAAAGCGGCACCCGGTCCCGTCTGATTATTGCTCTTCATAGTGACATTAAAATCCAATTCCGCATCGTAGGGTTTATCGAGCGCGGCAATGACCTTCACATCCAATGTATCAGACACAAATGCCGTATCACGCGGTATATACTGCATCTCCGCATAACGGAAAATACCGACGCTTGCCAGGCGCTCCTGAATACGGGTTTGACGATATAAGCTATACAAACTCTGCATAGAACGCTGGCGGGCAATACCTGCGCTGTCCTGTATCTGACGTTTCCGCCGATAACCTTGATAGTTCAACCAACGGTAAAGCATGTTGGGACGTACCGGTGGTTTGTTGTAGTAATGTATGGTCAAGCCTTTGTAATCCATGCTGTCATTGGGTTCCTGCCCCTGCTTTCCAAGAAGATAGACGGATTTACGCCCCACACGAAACTGCTTCTCGGCTACCTTTGGCATACCGGGAACGGGAATCAAGCGCATCTGGACATGCCCATTGGGAACCATCATGGTATCGGCCTGATAGGTTAGGTAGTCGGGACGGAAATAATAACAGCCCACATTACGCAGCAGGGTACTGATACGGGTACGCTCCCCATCCAGATCAGCCACATTGAATTGTTCTCCCGGACTGATAAGGGAACGTCGGCGCCCCAGCTCCATAATGCGAGTGGTACGTTGGTTGAAACCACGATAGTACACCGTATCTATAAAGTAAGGATTACGCATGTTCACCGTATATTGCAACTTTGCCTTCAGCGAGTCTTTCGGGTCGATAAATGTCTTGTAGCTGACGCTTCCGTTGAAATAGCCGTAATCGCGCAGCAAGTTAACCGCCGCCTTCTGACGTATATCGGGATTCACCGTAGACAGAAGCACCGGAGTGGCGGCAAATTTATTGAATATCCACTTTCCGAGTCCCTTCTCATACTTCTGGAAACCATTGTAAATCCACAGTCCGAAAGGAAAGGGATAGCGGATAGTAGAGCTCCCCAGCAACGAATTGTTCGGTGCCGTAGCAAGGGCGGCTTCCACCTCTTCCATGGCAATCTCGCCAACAGACGTTTCACTGCGGTTCAATACAATCATCGGCTTTTGTCCGGTATAGAGTATCTCCCCCTCGGGCAAGTGCTTCGTGGTGGAGCAACCTGCCAGAAATATCAATCCTGCAATATATAATATCAGTCGTTTCATATCACATTCCTACTTTTTCATATCGCTGTTTTCAGCCTCCGGTTTTATCTTTTTCTTCCTGAAGATGAAGAGTTCACCCAACCGGTCCATCTTCCGGCGCAGCACAAGGCCAACACCCGTTTCGGTTATCTCACCGTCGAGTATGCTTTCGTAGTTCTTATTATGGAATACACGGACATATCGGGTACCCGACGCATCAAGACGGTATTCCAGCGATATATTGTCAATGAATGATTCCGCATCGTTCGTCGCATTGGCCCCGGTGGATACTTTTCCACCGATGACTATCTGTACGCGATCGTTGAAGAAACGCTGGGAATAACGGAAACTGAAGTCTTTCTGCGTGTCGCCCGTTTCAGCAGAGGTACGGTCTTCCACACCTACACTGATATTGGCCCCTTTTATACCTCCCGCCAAGGAGTTTATCTGGCTCTGAAGCACTGAGTTCAAGGCGGCTCCCATTGACAAACCTCCTCCTTTGGCGCCGCTATTCAAGTAAATACCCGTAGCAAGCATCGCAATAGCCTGCTTACTACGCTCTTCTGCCCCCATTGCCTGCAGCTCATTCTCTACTGTGCCATCTTCGGGCGCCGAAATATCGAATATAAGATCGGGAGCGTCAAGCCTGTTCTTGATGGAAATGGAAACATCGAAGTTCACCATGCGCGAACCGTCCCCGTCACCGTCGGCCACAGAAGCACGCATACGTTCCGTAGCCTTTAGGCTTAGCGTAGGATTCATAATATTCCCTCGCCAATCCACATAACTGCCGGGATTGAACTGAAACTCCTTCAAGGGGATGATAGGCAGCGAATATTTCATGACGCCACCCGAAAGGGTATAGCGTCCGGTAAGGCTCATATCCCCTTGGGGAGTATACTGCATATTCAAATCACCGCCACCTTCCAGTTCGATGTATTTGCTGCGGTCGGGACTCAAGTCGGCACGAAGACGGACAGCATCGTCAATATGGACGGACATATACATTTCCAATCCTCCCAACGACATGGCAGGAACTTCATCCGCCTTTACCGACGTCGTATCGGTGAATGAGGTAAAGGTAACCAGCCCACTGAGACGGTCTTCCACCGTTAAAGGGGAATCGGTCAACACGTAGGTTACGTTGGTATTGCCCAGCAGATTCATGTTTCCACGCATCGTGAGCCCGTCAAGCGGTCCCTTCACCGTGGCATGCAAGTCAACGAACACCTTTCCATATACCAGACTTTCGCGGGTACGCGGTGCATCCAGCAACGTATAATTCTCTGCCAGCAGATTGAGGTTGGCAGTAGGACGCTCCATATTCCGGAAATCAACCTTACCGTCAATCGTAAACGGATTCTTGCTGGTGGTATAAATGGCAAACTTATCGAATATCAACTGATTGTCCTTTATCTGCACCGGACGGTTGTCGAACCAGTAACGTGCTCCCGCCTGGCGTGCATAGACAGACACACTGTCCAAAACAATATCACCATGCATTTGAGGCTTATCCAGCGAACCGTAAATATAAAGCCCTCCATCAATATCTCCGGTAAAGGCCACCATTTGGTCAGGGATGAATGCATTGGCCATCTTCAATGGGAAATGCTCGAAACGAGTGGACACTTCCAGAGTATCCTTTCCGTTCTTCTGCGTCAAGATACCGTCGGCGGTCATCACTTCTTCGTTATCATGTGTAAAATAGGTATTCAAATAGTGCGTATTCTTGTCGCCCGGCAACCAGGTAGCCCCCAGACCTATATCTCCAACCGGTTGGCGTTCGTAGGTCAGTTTCTCTACATTGGCTTCGGCGGACACCTGCAGGGAAGTGGCAGTCTGTATATAATTTGCTTCGGCGGAGAACAATCCCGTAAGCCGAGGCATATAAGGAAGTACCTCCGTAAGTTCATCCAGGCGCAATCGGCTCAATTCTACGTTTATATTCTGCAAGGAAAGGGTATCATTCTTGTCGGATTGCATACGGAAACACAGACCATCGTCGCTGTCCATATCAATATTGGCATAGACGCGCATATTCTTATGCAGATAAATCCAGTTACTATTGTCCGCAAAGTGGAATTTACGGAAAGCGATAATCGGCTCGGCAGGAATAAGGTTCAGCAGCACACCATCACCGCGACCATGTCCTTCGGTCAACGGACGGGCGTTAATACCGAACAGCACACCAGTCTGCCCTTTTCCATCCACATAATCCACAGTCAGCTCCGCATCTTCATTACGGACTTCACCCGTCAGTGTACTGCGGAACACAAACTGCGGGTTCTTGGGACCGTTTATGACACCACCTTGCAACTTCATGCGGGCAGTATCCTGCTTCACTGTAAAAAATATCGTATCGAGCTGCAAGGAGTCCATGCGCAATCCGTGAACAGCTGTACGTCCATTGATGCCGACTTGCGGAGTAAATCCGAAGCTCAGTTTGAAATCATTATAGGAAATACCCTTTGCAGCCAGGAAATAGCTGACGGGATTCTGGTTACCGGCTTCCAGATACATGCCGGCTGAAGGAAGGACTTGTCGCAAAGCGGCATGGTCCAAACGCCGTTCATCAATCTGCTTTGTCAGGATAGAGACAAATTTATCCGACTGTTCCATCAACTTCTTCAACGTGCTATGAGCGCGGAAACGCAGATTCAAGTCACCGGCATCAAGCCTCAACTCGAGAGAATCATGACGTGCCTCCGCTCCCATTGTAAAGGCAAATGGGTGTTTCAACGGTCGGGGCACCAACCCCAGCTTATGCAGATTCACCTCTTCCACATTCAAATCCAAAGCGCCATCCAGATAGCTGCGGTCAAGACGCATATCTGCATTTCCCTGCATCTTGAGAAGAACATTATCGCTGGCAAGACGGACAGTAGCAACGGATGACTTGAGTCCGGCATGCACATCCACACCGGAAATGTCCCAATGGCCATACTGTAGTTTTTCCAAGGAGGCATTCAAAGCAGCCACAGTCTTTCGTGATGCCACATCCACCCCTTGTCCCTTAGCGGACATCTTTACCGTAAGAGTATAAATAGAGTCCTTGGGCAGGAAGTGATGCACCTGCAAGTTGTTGATGGCAAGGTCGGCATGGTAGGCTTCCGTAGCAAGATTATAGGCGGCATCCAGATTCAAGGCGCCTTCCTTCTCCTGCAGTTTCAGGGCGGCAGTGCACTGCGCCCCCTCCATACCGACACGTGCCGCAAGGTGCATACTGTCCGGCACGATGACGGAGCCATCGGGAGCAATGTCAGCTAGTCCGGTCAGGAAGTTCAAGTTCTGCGTATGCATCTCGAAGTCCATGTTTCCATTGCGTTTCACACTGTCGGTCAGGTTCCAGAATTCTCCTCCCCCACTCAACGAAAAGGCTCCGGGCAGCTCAGCCGTAAAACGGGAAATCTGCATCTGCTTCAGGTTTCCTTCCGTACCGGCATGAATCACCAACGGACGGAACGGATAGGCTTCCTTGAAAGTTTCCGGCAGGCCACCGGCAAAAAGCAGTACATCCTGTTTGCCGATACGGGCATTGAAACGGGCTGTCAAACGGCCGGTGGTAGGTATATTTATCAGTTCCCAGTAAGTCTGTGCCGTAAGATTCATCTCACTATGAGGTGTCAGCAACTTCAAAGAAGGGATACGGATAACGGTAGAGTCGGCAAACAACCGCCCGGTCAGGGAAGTTACACTCAAACCGGAACGCTCATACATGGAAAATTCCCGGATAACGGCATTCATATCTCTACCGTAGTACATCACAGAATCAATGCCCATACGAATGTCGTGAAGAGCAATGTGCGAGGGGTCGAAACCTATCGCACTCCCCGGGCCGCCGGTATCATAATTGACAGAAGTTCCAGTCAGCAGGAATTTTCTCCAGCCATAGAACTGGTGTTTCAGGTCGGCAGCAGCGTCCGCAATCTCAGCATTTCTTATATGGGCTTTCAGCCCCATGGAGTCCAATGGCATCTGTAAATCGACCGAGACGTTCTTCAACTTCAGGGTATGGAGTGTGACTTTCCAGTTTAACGCAGTGTCAGTAGTGTCCTTGGGAGTCTCAGTGGTATCTGCAAGCATTACCTGCACATGGGTATCGCTCAATTCTATATTATTGAGAATAGCATCTTCTTTTGTAAGGTCTATGCCATGGCTTTCGAAAAAGAAATGCCCCAGTACCCCTTTGATGCACATACCTTCCATTAAATTGGAAGAGTTAACAGCAACTTGTTTCAGGGTAATGTCATCCACCTCCACTTTCCCTTTGAGTAAAGGCCATGCCTGCACCCGCACGTTCAAACTTCCAAGATTCAGCAAAGTATCGGGATGCTGCACCTCAACAGCACTGTCGGCAGGCTGTACCACCAATACACCGCGAACCAACAAATTCAAAGGAAAGCGAAGGTCAATCCGCTCCACAGATATGTCCATACCCGTAGCATCTGATGCAATTGCTGTAGCCTGCTTCCGTATCAAATTCTGTACGGGAGGCACATAGAGCAGTATCATCAATATTATAAACAGTATAATAGGAGTAAGCAGCACCCACAGTGCTATTCTCAACCATTTTCTTCTCATCGGAACGTCAATCTTTCATCGTATTTAAAAGTCCTACAAAGTAAACAATTTCTTTCGACATTTGGTTCCCGATAGAGAAAAATCATGTATTCTTCTCTGTTCCCCCATTACGGAAAAGCTGTTGCCTGAGTAATGACATCCTCTATCAAAACGAGGGCGGCAAGGGCGTGCTCTTTCAACTCTCCGGTAAAAGGCACTCCATGCGAAGTTTCCAACAGTTTCAGCAATGCAACCAGTTCCGTAGCTCCAATCAACGTAAAGAGGGGAATCATTTTGTGGGAGACAGCAGCCATCTCGTCCACATCCTCATTCTCCACAGCCTTCTGCAAACGCTCCGCATTGAGACGGGTTTCAGCCACAAAACTTTCCAGAATGGACTTTGCGGCCTCGGGGTCATCGACCGAAAAAACGGTGAGCGAAGAGAATTTATACCCCGGGCAAGCCGAAGCTTCCGTAACCTCCTTCCCTTTGTCCTCCACATTCAATTCATGCAGCAATTCACTGACGGTAAACGGCTTATGCAGGCATCCGGCAAAGCCATGCGCCGTAAATTCCTCACGCTGCATGTCACTGCGAGCAGTGACAGCAATCACCGGAACAGACTGTGCCTGCGGTATGTTCGAAGCACGCAGCAGTTTCAGTAAATTAAAACCATTAATAGCAGGCATCTGCACATCAGTAAGCAGAACATCAAAGGTTGCAGTGCGCAAGGCATCCAGCAATTCATCCAGTTGTAAACAAGAAACAGAATTTATACCACTCTGCTGAAGCATGGCGGCAGTAAGGGTAAGTTGAATACGGTCATCATCGATAAGGAGGACATTCTTCAATGAAGAACAAGGAACGGAGAATGAAGAATTGCCCTCCGGCGTGACAACACAGCCCAATTCTTCATCCTTCATTCTACGCCTTTCGCTCCTTACGGGATAGATAGGAATATATATCGTGAAAGTGCTTCCCTTACCTGGTACACTGTCTACATCAATCGTACCTTCAAGTAACTGTACCAACATACGGACGATGGAAAGTCCGAGTCCGAACCCTTCTTTACCCTGAGCACCCGGTAATCGGGTGAATTCCTGGAAGATACGCTCACGGTCAGCAGGCTCCATACCTCTACCCGTATCAGCAATGGCAACTACCAGTCGACGGTCCTCGTAACGGGCAGTCATGGTAATACCGCCTTGGTCCGTAAACTTCACGGCATTGGACAGCAAATTGTTGATAATCTGACGCAGACGCAAGGGGTCACAAATATAGGT
>OGHG01000121.1_pt1 | contig 18425 bp, 13 predicted proteins | sample 1571491 | NCBI WGS metagenome assembly OGHG01 (sample SAMEA2582052, study PRJEB24529) | metagenome | biome: Human gut stool | place: China | collected 2011
TCGACCTTAATCAATTTATTAACTTAACACAGTGACAAAGATATGAGAAAAATTTTGTTGATGAGGCTTTTTTATCTAAAAAAATTAGATTTTAAGCAATTATTGCAAACCTATGAAAATCACATTATTCCTTCTCCTGCTTGTTATATTTCAGGTATACAGCGGGAACTGCTACTCTCAGAATGCCAGGGTCAGCATTCAAAATGCCCGGCTGAGGGTAGGGCAAGTTCTCGAGCAAATTGAGTCGCAAACAGAATACTTATTTGTATATAACAAACAGAACGTCGATGTACACCGTACCGTCGACATCCATGCAAGTAACCAAACTGTTTCCAAAGTACTTGACCAAATGTTCAAAGGGACAGACATCAAGTATGTGATGGAAGGCAAAAACATCGTTTTAACCAAAAACAGCAGGAGTGCTGAGGATAAGACAGACACTCTGCAGGAAATGGCTACTGTAAGAGGAAAGGTGACGGACTCCAGAGGTGAACCGATTATCGGTGCCAACATTCTTGAAAAAGGGACCGCCAATGGTGTTATCACCAATACCGAAGGAGAATTTAGCATGAATATCCCTCCTTATGCCACTATTGTCGTATCCTACATCAGTTATGAACCGCAAACCATTGCCCTGAACGGTAGAAACAATCTCCACATCCGGATGGAAGAAAAGAACCTCACCCTGGAGCAGGTAGTGGTAACCGCCATGGGTATCCAGAAGAAAATGTCCTCATTGACCTATTCTACCCAACAGATAAGCAGCAGTGAGCTGACCCGTGCCAAAGAACCGAACATGATTAATACACTGGCAGGAAAGACGGCCGGAGTACAAATCAACAAAACCGCCAATTTAGGAGGTTCTGCCAAAGTCGCCATCCGCGGTGCACGCTCTGCATTTGCCAGCGGCAACAACCAGCCCTTGTACGTAATTGACGGTGTTCCTATGCTGAACAGCTCAACAGAATCCACCTCCACCGTAATCGGCGGTAACAACGATGGATTGAACCGTGATGCCGGTGATGGGATTTCCAACCTGAATCCGGACGATATAGAAAGCATAAACATCCTGAAAGGTTCTTCTGCCGCCGCACTTTATGGCTCGCAGGCAGCTAATGGTGTCATTCTGATCACCACTAAAAAGGGAAAAGCCGGACTGCAGCGCGTTACATTCTCCTCCAACCTGACCGTGAGTCACGCCATCAGTACCCCCGAATTCCAAAATACATACGGTCGCAACGAAGATGGCGGTACGGCAAGCTGGGGTACAAAAAGCAATGTAACCGACTATGACAACATAGGCGAGTTCTTCAGCAATGGCATCACGACTTTCAATTCGCTGGCCATCACTACCGGAAATGAAAAAGTACAAACTTATTTCTCATACGCCAACACCACGGCTAAAGGAATTGTAGACAACAACAAGCTACAGAAAAATAACCTGAACCTACACGAAACGGCCAGCCTCTTCAACAACAAGCTGAAACTGGACGGCATTGCAACACTAATGACCCAAACCGTCAAGAACTCCCCTGCTACCGGCGGCTATTATCTGAATCCGCTGGTCAGCTTGTACAGTTTCCCACGTGGCGTAGATATGAGCACTTACAGAGAAAACTTTGAAACGTGGAATGCCGACCGCAATATGATGACACAAAACTGGATTGAAAAGAATGGAGATGGTACCGTCAGTGAATGGGGACAGAATCCCTACTGGTTGAAAAACCGCGTGCTCAGTAGCAACAAGCGATATCGCGCTATCGCATCGGCCAGCGCCAATCTGCACATTACGGATTATTTCAGCCTGCAGGCACGGGGTAATGTGGATTATATCAGTGATAAATTCGACAATAAGATGTATGCCACTACAGCTCCCAACATCGCCGGCAAATACGAGGACAAGGAAAACGGACGTTACATCTGGTCGGACAGCCAAGAAATCCAAGTCTACGGTGACGTAATGGCCTTGTTCAACAAGGAATTTGATGACTTCTCCCTCAACACGGCACTGGGTGCCAGCATCAACATGAGTAAAGTCAACTCCCTGACAATAGACTCAAGGCTTGCTTCCCTCTACAAACCGAATGTATTTACCGTCCCCAATGTAGTGATGGACTCCAAAGCAGCCGTAAACCAGAGCATCGACAGCAAACGCACGCTCCAATCAGTATTTGCCACCATGCAGTGGGGCTGGAAAGGATTACTATACCTGGACATTACCGCACGTAACGACTGGTCATCCACACTGGCCTACACAGACAGCAAGAATACCGGATTCTTCTATCCCTCCATAGGGGCTACCTGGATTCTTAACAAAGCCTGCTCCCTACCCCAATGGATAAGTTTTGCCAAAGTGCGCGCTTCGTGGGCGGAAGTCGGTAATGACCTTCCGATAGGAATCACCAATCCGGTAGACATCATCATGGTAGGCGGCAGTATCAATGTAAATACCGTAGAACAGCGTGGTGACCTAAAACCGGAAATCAGCAGCTCCATCGAATTCGGTACAGAATGGCGTTTCTTCCACCACCGATTCGGGATGGACTTCACTTGGTATCAGACCAATACCAAGAATCAGTTATTGAGAATGGACAACCCCACGGGCTCCACCTACAAATACCGGTATGTCAATGCCGGAAAAATACGCAACCAAGGCTTTGAGCTGACGGTAGACGCCACTCCGCTACTATACAGAAACTTTTCGTGGAAGAGTCTCATCAACATGTCCGCCAACAAAAACAAAGTAGTGACCCTGCATCCTGACTATCCGGAATTTTCCTACTACGAAGAAGGTTTCAATGCTGGCTATCAGATGCGCGTCAAAGAAGGAGGTAGCCTGGGGGATATTTATGGAAATGCTTTCCGCCGTAATGAGGATGGCAGCATCATGGTTGATGAAACCAGCAAAAGGCCTTTGGGAAATACCGGAAACAAGGATTTGCTTGGGAATGCCAATCCTGACTTCACTATGGGATGGAGCAATACACTTACCTACAAAGACCTGGAGCTCTATTTCCTGATAGATTTCCGCTTCGGCGGCGAAGTCATGTCACTGACACAGTCCGAACTGGATGCCAACGGCGTGACCAAAGTCACCGAAGAGGCCCGAACCCGGGGATATGTAGAATACCAAGGACAGAAGTTCAACGACCCGAGAGCATTCTACAGTGCAGTAGGCGGCAGAAATGCCATCTCCGAATATTATATGTACGACGCAACCTGCATCAGACTCCGTGAAGTATCACTGAGCTATTCTTTCCCGAAAACGATACTGGAAAATAGCAGATTCATAAAGGGAATCGACGTATCATTGGCAGCGCGCAACTTGTGCTTTTTCAAGAAGGAAGCACCGTTCGACCCCGATGCAGTGATGTCCGTAGGCAACAACAATCAAGGAGTAGACGTGTTTGGCATGCCTACTACCCGGAATATCGGCTTTAACCTAAGATTAACCTTTTAAAATGAATACCTTATGAAAAACAAGTGCATCATATTCCTTTTCTGCCATAGCATGCTGCTGCTTACAGCTTGTACCGGTGGTTTTGAGAATGACAACGAAATCAAAGGAGGTTTCTCGGATGACAAAAAGGAAATAGACTTCCAGAACTTGACTGCTCCATTCGAACCCATACAGTCGGGTATCTACTTCAATATAGGTTCTGTAGGCTTGAACTGGGTATGGCAGATGACACAATCCCTAAACCACGACATGTTCTCCGGCTACTTCATGGACCCTATTCCTAAATTCATGAAATCCAACGCCTGCTACAACCTGAACTCCGGCTGGACCAATGCTGCATGGCAATGTACTTACGGATATGTCTACACGGAAGTGCAGAAGGCAGAAAAGAACTTTTATGGCAATGACAACCTGAAAGGCTATCTCGGCATTACTGAAATCTTGAAAGTAGAACTGATGCACCGCATTGCCGATACATATGGTCCGCTGGTCTACCACCAATTGGGTGAGGTACCCCGGGTTTACGGACTGCAGGAAGCCTATACACGTTTCTTTGCAGACCTGGACGAAGGGCAGCAATTGATAAGGGAATACCTGGACGAAGGAGGTGACAACAACAAATTCAAAGAGTATGATATGCTGACCAACGGCAAGACCTTGAAGGACTGGTTGAAGTTTGCCAACTCACTGCGTTTGCGCCTTGCCATGCGCATCTCCAATGTGGATGCAACACTTGCCAAAGACCAAGCAACCAAAGCACTGAATGACAATCAAGGTGTACTGGAAGGTGCAAGGGAAACCATCGCTGTAATGGGCAAGAACTATATCAATCCTTTGTGTGCCGTTGCCGGTTGGGGTGAAGTCTACATGAATGCCTCGATGGAATCCATTGTCAACGGTTATGAGGACCCGCGTGGCAAGAAATGGTATAACACCGCCCTGCTCGAAGGTTGTAGAGAGCAATTGTTAGGCATTCCCATCGGCTTACCCATGAAAGACGGTGACGCCAACATTTACAGTTCCTGCTCTTCCCTCAACACAAGCACCATCGGCGAAAAGACCGGAGCCGTATTGATGAGTGCGGCAGAAGTCTGGCTACTCAGGGCCGAAGCAGCCCTCCGCGGCTATACCAAAGAAAATCCCCGCACATGCTATGAATACGGTGTAAGTACTTCATTTACACAGTGGGACTGTGCCGGTGCTTCCGAATATCTGGAAAGCAATAAAACCCCTGCCGATTATAAAGATGTAGTCTCAGGCGGCAAGGTGGGCAAGGACATGAAAGCCTTGATTACCATCTCCCCAAAATGGGAAGAAGATGCAGACATAGAGACAAAACTCGAAAAGATTATTACCCAGAAGTGGCTGGCATGCTGGCCCGAAAGTTATGAGGCATGGGCCGAGCAACGCCGTACCGGATACCCCAAACTTTTCAAGGTCCAAAGCAACACCGGAAAAGTGATTGATACGGATATCATGATCCGCCGCCTTCCGTTCTCGACGGATGCCGCCACTGCCGACCCGGCACAATACGCTACCCTCACGGAAAAACTGGGTGGCGCAGACAATGGCGCCACCCGCCTTTGGTGGGATACGGGGAAAAACTCTTTTTAGAACAGACTCCACGCAACCGTAAGCCCTGCCATCACAATGGCTACCATGCTCATCAGCTTGATCAGGATATTCAAACTCGGACCGGATGTGTCCTTGAACGGGTCTCCTACGGTGTCACCCACGACTGTAGCTTTGTGGACTTCACTGCCTTTGCCGCCAAAGTTGCCTTCTTCCACATATTTTTTGGCATTATCCCATGCACCACCGGCATTTGCCATGAAGATAGCAAGCACGAAACCGCTACTCAATCCGCCAATCAGCAGGCCGAGCACACCGGGAACACCGAAAATAAGTCCCGTAGCAATCGGAACAATGATAGCTATCAGTGACGGAACCACCATCTCGCGTTGCGCCCCTTTCGTCGAGATTGCCACACAACGCTCATAATCAGGCTCCGTCTCTCCCGTAAGGATTCCCTTAATTTCGCGAAACTGGCGGCGCACTTCGTCTACCATATGGGCCGCCGCACGACCTACCGCATTCATCGTCAATCCACAGAAAAGAAATGCCATCATCGAACCCAGGAACATACCGGAAAGAACTTTTGGATTCATCAACGTCACATCATAGTGATGCATAAAGTCGAAGAAAGTGGCATCTTGAAGAGCCACGGCATCGCCATGAGGAAGCGACAGTTCGGTAGTCCCGAGGCGGGTCAGCCCGATACGGATTTCCTCGACATAAGAGGCCAGCAAAGCCAATCCCGTCAAAGCGGCGGAACCGATGGCAAAGCCTTTGCCCGTAGCAGCTGTAGTATTACCCAAAGAGTCGAGCGCATCGGTACGCTTACGCACCTCCTCACCCAGACCGGACATTTCCGCATTGCCACCCGCGTTGTCGGCTATCGGTCCGTAAGCATCTGTAGCAAGCGTGATGCCCAATGTAGAAAGCATACCTACCGCAGCAATGCCAATACCATAGAGCCCCAGACCCACATTAGAGAAGTCGAAGCCCGAAGCAAAGAGATAAGAAGCAATAATACCCATCACCACGGCAATCACCGGAATAGCCGTAGATAGCATTCCCAAGCCTATACCGGAAATTATAACTGTTGCCGGACCAGTCTTTCCGCTTTCACTCAGCTTTTGGGTAGGACGGTAGGATTGGGAAGTATAGTATTCCGTAGAACGCCCAATAATAATGCCTACTATCAAACCTACTATCACGGAGCAGGAAATCCACAGCCAATTGTCCAGTTTCAGCAACCATAAGATAAAGAAAGTGGCAATGACTATCAGAATAGAGCTGAGATTAGTACCGAAAGCCAGTGAGTTCAGCAAGTCCTTCATCTTCGCATTCTCTTTGGTACGCACGGAGAAGATACCGATAATGGAAAGCAATATACCAACGGCTGCAATCAGCATCGGAGCGATTACGGCCTTAAACTGCATCAGCGTATCACCCGAGTGGATAAAAGCCGCAGCACCGAGGGCAGCCGTAGCAAGGATAGAACCGCAATAACTTTCGTACAAATCAGCCCCCATACCTGCCACGTCGCCTACATTGTCGCCTACATTATCCGCAATCGTGGCAGGATTACGCGGGTCGTCTTCGGGGATACCGGCTTCCACCTTTCCCACAAGGTCGGCACCTACATCGGCAGCTTTTGTATAGATACCGCCACCTACGCGTGCAAACAATGCCTGCGTGGAAGCGCCCATGCCGAAAGTCAGCATGGTAGTGGTAATGATGCAGAGTTTATGGGTGGGAGTCATTACATCTTCCGGAATTACAGCATTCAGCAACAGATACCAGAAAGATATATCAAGCAAGCCAAGGCCAACCACTACCAGTCCCATCACCGCACCGCTACGGAAAGCCACGCGTAGTCCGGCATTCAGCGATGTGCGTGCCGCATTGGCAGTGCGAGCCGATGCGTAGGTGGCCGTCTTCATACCCAGAAAACCGGAAAGTCCGGAAAAGAATCCTCCGGTAAGGAAAGCAACCGGTACCCAGGAGTTCTGCACTCCGAAACCGTATGCCATAATGGAGAAAAGGATAACCAGCCCCAGAAATACCCAGCCCACAATCTTGTATTGTTGGCGGAGGTAAGACATAGCACCTTTGCGCACAGCAGCGGCAATCTTAATCATCTGAGGGGTACCCTCACTTTCTTTCATCATCTGACAATGGAAATACCAGGCAAAGTAAAGTGCCAGAACGGAAGCGGCTGGAACCAGCCAAAATAGGATTTGGTCCATAGCATTTATTCATATTAAAAGGTTGAACGAAAGCCTAAAATTATTGATTTGAAGCGAAATATGCAAACAATTAGGCTATTTTATGCACTAGTTCCATTTCTATAAATAATAAAGACCTCTATCTATAAAAAAATAGATGATGTATCCCCCTAAAATGTATCGTTTATTCTTGGGAAACACATCATCTGTTCAGGTCAAATACATCATCTGTTCGATTAAAATAGATGATGTATTTTATTATTCCACCGTTACAGCCGTACCGCAGGCTGTAACCATCAGCATGCTGCCACTACCTCCTACCGTTTCATAATCCAGGTCTACACCAATCACGGCATTGGCACCCATAGCACGGGCATTTTCCTGCATCTCACGCAAAGCTGTCTCCTTAGCTTCGCGTAGCACTTCTTCATAAGAGCCGCTTCTCCCACCTACCACGTCACGGATGCTGGCAAAAAAATCGCGGAATACATTGGCACCGATAATCGTCTCACCGGAAACGATGCCATAATAGCGGGTGATACGTCCACCCTCAATAGTCGGGGTTGTTGTTACTAACATAATTCATTTTTTTTAGTTGTTGATATATTAGACGCAAGGAATGGAAGAAAGGTTGCAAAGCTTTGCTTGGGTCAGAACATCCGGCTGACACGAACTATACCTGCCACCAGCGCATCTATCTCCTCCCGGGTATTGTAAAGTCCGAAAGATGCACGCACCGTTCCTTCGATACCAAGACGCTGCATCAATGGTTGGGCACAATGATGTCCCGTGCGTACGGCAATGCCAAGACGGTCGAGCAATGTACCCATATCAAAATGATGGATATCACCTACCAGAAACGATATGACACTACCCTTGTCTTCTGCCTCGCCGAAGATACGCATACCGGGAATCTCTTTCAGCCGTTGCATGGCATACTGGGTCAATTCGTGTTCATAGGCGGCAATCTTGTCCATCCCAACCAGCGAAACGTAGTCCAAAGCTTTGGCAAGTCCGGTAGTACCGATATAATCCGGCGTACCGGCTTCAAACTTGAACGGCAATTCATTGAAGGTAGTCTTTTCAAAAGAGACATGCTGAATCATCTCTCCACCACCCTGATAGGGAGGTATCCTATCCAGCCACTCCTCTTTACCATAAAGTACGCCTACTCCCGTAGGACCATACACCTTGTGAGCGGAGAAAACGAAGAAGTCGGCATCCAAGTCCTGCACATCCACCGGCATGTGGGGAATGGACTGGGCACCGTCCACAAGCACCGGAACACCCTGCTCATGGGCAAAAGCAATCATCTCCTTGACGGGATTGACCGTGCCCAGCACATTGGAAACATGTGCCACACTGACAATCCTGGTACGTTCGGAGAACAACTGCCTATATTCGTCCAATAAGAGTTCGCCCTTGTCATTCATCGGAATCACTTTGATGGCTATTCCACGCTTGGCGGCAAGCAGCTGCCAGGGAACAATGTTACTATGGTGCTCCATCACAGAAAGAATCACCTCATCCCCCTCCTGCATAAATTCCTCACCAAAGCTGGAGACAAGCAGATTGATACTCTCCGTCGTACCACGGGTAAAGACAATCTCATTCGTACTACGGGCATTGATGAAACGTCGCACCGTCTCACGCGAGGCCTCGTGCAGCTCTGTAGCCTGCTGCGAAAGGAAGTGCACCCCGCGATGCACATTGGCATTCACCGAATAGTATTCGTCCGTAATGGCATCTACTACCTGGCGGGGTTTCTGCGTAGTCGCGCCGTTGTCCAGATAGACCAACGGCTTGCCATATACCTCACGGGAAAGGATGGGGAAATCAGCTCGAAGCCTCTCCCCCAGCCCCTCCCCCGTAGGGAGGGGAGCCAAGATACTACTCTTATTTATATCGTTGTTCATAATGAATCGAAATTATAAGCTATCACTTGCAGATGGCACATCCCTGGCATTTGTTCAGTTCTCCCCGGAAACGCTTCTCTACCAGCAGATGCAGACGGTCCTTCAAAGCATCCAAACGGATGGTGTCGATGACTTCGTTGACAAAAGCGAACATCAGCAGCAGGCGCGCCTCACGCACCGGGATACCACGCTGCCGCATATAGAAGAGAGCGCTTTCATCGAGCTGCCCCACCGTAGCACCATGACTGCACTTCACGTCATCTGCATAAATCTCCAGCTGAGGTTGGGTGTACATATGCGCATCGCGGGTAGCACAAAGATTGCGGTTGGTCTGTTGCGAACTGGTGTGCTGTGCGTCAGGGCGCACTAAAACAAGACCGGCAAAGGCACCTACAGCCTGCTCGTCAAGGACATACTTATAAAGCTCATTGCTGGTACAGTTGGGCACAGCATGGTCGATAGTCGTATGATTGTCCACATGTTGGTTCTTGTCTGCAATGGCCATACCGCACAGATTCAGTTCCGCATGTTCACCGGCGAGCGTCACACGGGTTGTATTCCGCGTAGTTCCGTTGTGCAGGGTCATACCATTCAGCAGTACATTGCTATTGGCTTCCTGCTTTACATACATATTGCTGATACGCACCGTACTGGTGTGGGTCTCCTCCAGTTCATAAAAATCGAAAACAGCATTTTCACCGGCAAAAATTTCTATTACCTGCGTTGCCAGGAAGTTCACACTGTCCATTGCATGGTCACATACTAGCAAGCGGGCTTGCGCCCCCTCCTCCAGGATAACCAGCACACGACGATTTATCATAAAATTGACGTCACCACGCAGGATATTCACCAACTGAATAGGTTTCTCTACCACCACATTCTTAGGAACATAAAACAGAACGCCGTCTTGTACAAAAGCAGTGTTGAACGCCGTCACACCATCCTCTGCCGTATCAGCCAGCTTACCGTAGTATTTCCTCACCAATTCAGGATTCTGTTCGGCCACTTCCTTCAGGCTACCGAAGATAACCCCCTCAGGCAGATGGGATTTGGGCAAAGCTCTGCCATAGAAAGCATCGTTCACCACAAAATAAAGAGCAGTGCTCATATTGGGAACATCGCACTTGAACACTTCATAAGGATTCACCGGGATTTCCAACCGGTTCAAGTTCAAGCCATAATCCGGCTCAAAGAACTTACTGATATCCGTATATTTATATTTCTCCTCCTTACGGGTAGGAAAGCCCAAGCGCTCAAAGTCGGCAAAAGCAGCTGCACGCGGCGCATTCAGCACCTCGGCACTATGCCGGCATATCATCGCCTCCGTTTGGGAGAAAAGGTCTATATATTGTTGCTCTACACTCATGTTTTCAGATTATGAGTTTATAATTCACTTGCTTCTTTCTTTATCCAATCGAAGCCACGTGTCTCAATCTCCTTCGCCAATTCCGGTCCACCGGTCTTTACGATACGTCCGCCCAGCAATACATGTACCGTATCGGGTTTGATATAGTCCAACAAGCGCTGGTAGTGGGTAATGACCATAGCACTGGTTTCCGCAGTCTTGAGTTTATTGAAACCATCGGCCACAATGCGCAGAGCATCTACATCCAGACCGGAGTCCGTTTCGTCCAGAATGGCGAAAGTCGGTTCCAGCATAGCCATCTGGAATATCTCGTTGCGCTTCTTTTCACCGCCACTGAAACCTTCGTTCACGCTACGGTTGGCCAGCTTATTGTCCAGTTCCACAATGGCACGCTTCTCGCGCATCAGCTTCAGGAACTCACTGGCCGACAAAGCCGGCAGATGGCGGTACTTGCGTTGCTCATTCACGGCCGCACGCATGAAGTTTACCATCGAAACACCCGGAATCTCTACCGGAGTCTGGAAAGAAAGGAAAATTCCTTCATGCGCACGGTCTTCAGGGCTCATGGCAAGCAAGTCCTTGCCATTAAAGGTGATGGAGCCGCGTGTCACTTCGTAAGCCGGATGGCCTACCAACACATTACTCAACGTACTTTTACCGGCACCGTTCTGTCCCATCAGTGCATGTACTTCTCCATCACGTATGGTCAAGTTGATGCCTTTCAATATTTCTTTGCCATTGATGCTGGCATGTAGGTCTTTTATCTCTAACATCTTTATATTTACTATTTGACTATTTACAATTTACAATTTAATCACCCCACGCTTCCTTCCAGCGAAATGGCAAGCAATTTCTGCGCTTCTACGGCAAACTCCATCGGCAACTTGTTCAGCACTTCCTTGGCATAACCATTCACAATCAGCCCCACGGCATCTTCCGTAGAGATACCGCGTTGGTTGCAGTAGAATATCTGGTCCTCACTAATCTTACTGGTGGTGGCTTCATGCTCCACGATGGCCGTTTCGTTTCGGATGTCCATGTAAGGGAAAGTGTGCGCACCGCATTTGTCGCCAAGCAGCAAGGAGTCGCACTGGCTGTAATTACGGGCATTATCCGCTTTCTGTGCCACGCGTACCAGACCACGGTAAGAGTTCTCACTCTTACCGGCAGAGATACCTTTGCTCACAATAGTGCTACGGGTATTCTTGCCCAGATGAATCATCTTTGTTCCCGTGTCTGCCTGCTGATGGTTATTGGTTACTGCCACACTATAGAACTCCGCTGTCGAATTGTCGCCGGAAAGGATGCAAGACGGATACTTCCAGGTAATGGCTGAGCCTGTTTCCACTTGTGTCCAAGACAGTTTACTGTCCACCCCTTTACAATGGCCACGCTTCGTCACAAAGTTATAGACACCACCCCGGCCCTCGGCATCACCGGGATACCAGTTCTGCACGGTGCTGTATTTCACTTCTGCACGGTCGTGCACCACAATTTCCACAATGGCCGCGTGCAACTGGTTCTCGTCACGCATCGGAGCCGTACACCCTTCCAGATAGGAAACGTACGAATCATCATCCGCCACAATCAAGGTTCTTTCGAACTGCCCCGTATTGCGGGCATTGATGCGGAAATAGGTGGACAACTCCATCGGACAACGTACCCCCTTCGGGATATAGACAAAAGAGCCGTCGGAGAACACCGCCGAGTTCAGTGCCGCAAAGAAGTTGTCGCGATAAGGCACCACCGAACCGAGATATTTCTGTACTAAATCGGGATGCTCGCGTACAGCCTCACTGAATGAGCAGAAGATGATTCCTTTCTCCATCAGCGTCTCCTTGAAGGTAGTCTTTACAGACACCGAGTCCATAACGGCATCCACAGCCATACCGCTCAATGCCATCTGCTCTTCCAGCGGAATGCCCAGTTTATTGAAAGTCTTTATCAACTCAGGGTCCACCTCATCCATGCTCTTCGGGCCCTCCTTCTTCTTCGTAGGGTCAGCATAGTAGGATATGGCCTGATAATCTATTTCGGGAATGCGGAGATGTGCCCATGTAGGCATCTCCAACGTCAGCCAGTGGCGATATGCCTTCAGGCGGAACTCCAGCAACCATTCCGGTTCTCCCTTCTTCTCAGAGATAAGCCGCACAACATCTTCATTCAGCCCACGCTCAATGATGTCCGTATGCACGTCGGTCGTGAAACCATACTTATACTTTTCCTGAGTGAGTTCCTTTACATATTTATTGGGTTCTTCTTGTTGCATCACTTCTATAATTACAAATTATGAATTACAAAATCACGGCTCACGGTATCAGTCAAAGTCTCCGTTTACAATCTGCTCCGTAACCGCCTTTGCCGCGGGAAAGAATATCCCGGCAAACTCTTCCATAGGATAATATAACACTGATTCTTTCTTTTTTGTTTTGCCAATCAGCGTATTGTCTCCGTCTATAAATTCGATGACACCAATCAGCAGGCTCGTCAACAGGAGGTACTTCAAAGCCCCCAGACCGGCTCCCAACCAATGATTGAGCCAGCCCAGCGAGACGGCCTCCATTGCCCGGGTCAGCAGAGAAGCCACCAGGGAGAAGAGCAAGGGAACAGCCAGCCAGATGAGGACAAATGCCAGTACTTGCGCCACTGTCATAGAGTCTGTCAATGTGGGGCACAGCTTCGCTGCCAACGAGGCATATAAAGCCTTTGCTGCCAGCAGACCGACAATCAGCCCCAGCAGAGAGGCCAATTGCTTCACAAAACCTTTCATGAAGCCAATGATTGCGCCCAAGCCAAAAGCTACCAATATGATGATATCTATAATTGCCATAGATTAATGTGATAATGTGGTAATGTGCCAATATGCTAATGAGCAAATGGCTGATATGCAAAATGTGCCAATTGCCCTGCGGCATTTTCTTTACGCGCAGCCAATTGGCACATTAGCATATTTGCACATTATTCAATTATAATGTTTGCTTCACTTCTATTTCTTCGTAAGATTCGATAATATCGCCCACCTTGATGTCGTTGCAATTTGTCAGGCTGATACCGCACTCGAAGTTGGTACCTACCTCCTTCACGTCGTCCTTGAAGCGCTTCAAGGCATTGATGGCACCCGTAAAGATTACGATACCGTCGCGTATCAAGCGGGCCTTGTCGCTGCGTTTCACCTTTCCGGTCTTGACCATGGCACCTGCCACCAGTCCCACCTTCGTGATGTTGAACACCTCGCGCACCTCGATGGTTGCTGTAACCTGCTCCTTCAATGTTGGTGCCAGCATACCTTCCATGGCAGCCTTCACCTCTTCGATGGCATCGTAGATGACGGAGTACTTGCGGATATCCACCCCCTCCTGCTCTGCCATCTTGGCGGCAGCACCCGAAGGACGTACCTGGAAGCCGACGATAATCGCATCCGAAGCGGCAGCCAGCGAGACATCCGATTCGGAAATCTGACCGACACCCTTGTGAATTACGTTTACCTGCACCTGCTCCGTAGACAACTTGATTAAAGAGTCGCTCAACGCTTCCACAGAACCGTCCACGTCACCCTTCACAATCACGTTCAGCTCATGGAAGTCACCCAGTGCCAGACGGCGGCCCACTTCGTCGAGCGTCAGCATCTTCTGCGTACGCAGACCTTGTTCACGCTGCAATTGTTCGCGCTTGTTGGCAATCTCGCGTGCTTCCTGCTCCGTCTCGATTACGTGGAACGTATCGCCAGCAGCAGGCGCACCATTCAAGCCCAATATCAGGGCAGGTGTAGAAGGACCGGCTTCCTTCATGCGCTGGTTACGCTCGTTGAACATAGCCTTTACCTTACCGTAGTTAGTACCTGCCAACACGATGTCGCCCATCTTCAAAGTACCGTTGGAAACAAGCACCGTAGCCACATAGCCACGCCCCTTATCCAATGAGGACTCAATGATGGAACCGGTAGCACGGCGGTTCGGGTTTGCTTTCAGCTCCAGCATTTCCGCTTCGAGCAACACTTTCTCCATCAGCTCGGGTACACCGATACCCTTTTTGGCAGAGATATCTTGCGACTGATACTTACCGCCCCACTCTTCCACCAGGAAGTTCATGGCAGCCAGCTCTTCCTTAATCTTGTCGGGGTTGGCAGTCGGTTTATCAATCTTATTGATTGCAAATACGATGGGAACACCCGCAGCCATGGCATGGTTGATGGCTTCCTTTGTCTGCGGCATCACGTTGTCGTCAGCAGCCACAATGATAATGGCAATATCCGTAGCTTTGGCACCACGGGCACGCATGGCAGTAAACGCTTCGTGACCCGGAGTATCGAGGAATGTAATCTTACGTCCGTCATCCAGTGACACGTGGTAGGCACCGATGTGCTGTGTGATACCACCCGCTTCACCGGCAATCACATTCGCCTTACGGATATAGTCGAGCAATGAAGTCTTACCGTGGTCTACGTGACCCATCACCGTTACAATCGGAGCGCGAGGTTCCAAATCTTCCTCATCATCCTCTTCCTCTACGATGGCCTGCGCCACTTCTGCACTTACATATTCTGTCTTGAAACCGAATTCCTCAGCCACCAGGTTGATGGTCTCGGCATCCAGACGCTGGTTGATGGATACCATCATACCAATACTCATACAAGTGGCAATGACCTGAGTAACTGAAACATCCATCATGCTTGCCAACTCATTGGCCGTCACGAATTCCGTAATCTTCAGTACCTTGCTTTCTGCCATCTCCATGTCTTCCAATTCCTGCATACGGCTGGAAGCCATGTCACGTTTCTCCTTACGATACTTGGCACCTTTGTTCTTTCCTTTGGAAGTGAGGCGTGCCAAAGTTTCCTTTACCTGCTTTGCTACATCTTCCTCGCTAACCTCCTGCTTGATGACCGGCTTCTTGAAGCGGTCCTTATTGCGGTTGCGGTTATTATTGGCATTGTTTCCACCAGGCTGGTTTCCACCTTGCGGGCGGCCCCCCTGACCTTGCTGGGCACCTGCGTGTCCACGATCGTTACCACCACGTTGGAAGTTGGAAGCATTGTTGATGTCCACTTTCTCCTTATTGATACGGACACGTTTCTTTTTGCCATTGGCATCGCCGGCAGCGGTATCCTTCAGCTTGCTATCATCACGGCGGATTTCCTTGATGATAGCTTCCTTCATCTGCTTCTTCTGATCCTGGCGAATCTTTTCCTTCTCTTCACGCTCCTTGCGTTTCTCCTCTTTCGATTTCTTCTTCGGACGTGTGGACTGGTTCAAGGCAGCCAGGTCTATCTGTCCGATGACATTAATCTTCGAAACAAACTCAGGCTGATGTATCTTGAAGATTTCTTCCCCTTCTTCTTTCCCCTCTTTTTCAACCGGTGCTTCTTCAGCCGCCGGTGTGGGAGCAGGCGCTTCTATCATTTCTTCCTTTTTAGATTCTTGTTGAGCCTCTAGAACCGGAGCAGGCTCTTCCTTGACAACGGGTTGGGGCTGCGGTTCCGAAACGGATTGCAGTTCGGGTTCAGATGCCGGCTGTATCTCCGGTTGAGGAGCTGGTTCCGGTTTCGGTGTTTCTACAACTGCCGGTTCCTCCACCTTTTTCTCTTCTATTGCTTTTTCCGTTTCTTTCTCTTTTTCTTGAGCAGGAGCAGGTCTACGATTCAGTTTGTCCAAATCAATCTTGCCTACCGGCTTGAACTTCGGACGTACGTCTTCCGGAACAACCGTCTTAATCTCCTCGGGCTTCGCTTTCTCTTGCGTTTCCTTATAGCCGTCAATAGACACGGACGCCTTGTTGCGATCCTTGCTCTGACGTTCCTGGCTGAAACGCTCCGACTTTATCTTAAGGTCCTTATCTGTACTAAACTCCTTTTTGAGCAGTTCGAACTGTTCATCCGTAATTTTTGTGTTCGGATTTGCCTCAACGGTAAATCCCTTCTTTTGCAGGAACTCGACAGCCGTCGTAATTCCTACATTTAAATCTCTTGTTACTTTGTTTAACCTTATCGTCATACTAATTTAATGAATTAATGTGCCAATATGCTAATGTGCTAATTGGCTGAGAAAAAAGGAGTGTGCACTTCATCCGATATGCTATCTGCATTGGCACATTAGCATACTACCCACATTACCACATTACTGCTCCTCCTCTTCAAACTCTTGTTTCAAAATGCGCAATACCTCGTCCACCGTCTCTTCTTCGAGGTCCGTCTTCTCAATCAACATCTCACGGGGAGCATTCAACACAGCCTTTGCCGTATCGATACCGATAGCCTTGATGGCATCGATAACCCAACCGTCTATCTCATCACGGAATTCGTCCAAGTAGATGTCTTCATCCTCTATGGCCTCATCCAACTCACGGAACACGTCGATGGTGTACTCAGTCAACATACTGGCAAGCTTGATATTCAAACCGCCTTTACCGATAGCCAGCGACACCTCTTCGGGTTTCAGGAACACTTCCGCCTTGCGTTCTTCCTCGTTCAAGCGGATAGAAGAAATCTTGGCAGGGCTCAAGGCACGCTGTATAAACAACTGGATATTCGACGTATAGTTGATAACGTCGATATTCTCGTTGCGAAGCTCGCGGACGATACCATGAATACGGCTACCCTTCACGCCCACGCAGGCACCTACCGGGTCGATACGGTCATCGTAGCTCTCAACGGCAATCTTGGCACGCTCGCCAGGGATGCGGGCAATCTTCTTGATGGTAATCAGTCCGTCATTGATTTCGGGTACTTCCATCTCGAACAGACGTTGCAGGAAGACGGGCGACGTACGGCTCAGGATAATCTTCGGATTATTATTCTTGTTGTCCACACGTGCCACTACGGCGCGGGCAGTCTCGCCCTTGCGGTAGAAGTCACTCGGTATCTGTTCGGTCTTGGGCAGCAACAGTTCGTTGCCTTCATCATCGAGCAGCAGCATCTCCTTCTTCCAAATCTGGTAGACTTCCGCATTGATGATGGTACCCACCTTATCAATGTATTTGTTGTAAATACTATCTTTCTCCAGTTCCAATATCTTGGAGGCCAACGTCTGGCGCAAGTTCAAGATGGCACGGCGACCAAAGTTCGCGAAAATAACTTCATCCGTCACTTCCTCGCCCACCTCATAAGAAGCATCAATCTTTTGTGCTTCGGACAATGCAATCTGCAGGTTCGGGTTTTCCAAATCCTCGTCTGCCACTACCTCACGGTTACGCCATATTTCGAAATCACCCTTGTCCGGGTTTACAATTACGTCGTAATTCTCATCGGTACCGAACATTTTCGCAATCACACTACGGAACGACTCCTCGAGTACGCTTACCATCGTGGTTCTGTCGATATTCTTCAGTTCCTTAAATTCCGAAAATGTATCTATCAAGCTGACAGTTTCTACTTTTTTGGCCATAGTCTTATTTAAAACTGATTAAGTATTTAGTGTATTTTATCTCTTCATACGTAAAGGTCAAGTCCTCGTCCACCAGCTTGGGACGCTTGGCACCTTCCTCTTTCACTTTCTTCTGAATGGTCACGACGAAATGCTGTTCGTCGGCTTCCTTCAACACGCCGCTGAGCTTGCGGCCGTCCTTTGTCAGCACTTCCACTTCCTTGCCGATGTGGTTAATGTACTGCTGCAGTACCTTGAAGGGCTGTCCGATGCCGGCCGAACCGACTTCCAACTCATAATCCTCATCCTCACGGTTCAACTTGGACTCGATGTAGCGGCTCAGCTCTACGCAGTCCTCAATCCAAACACCTTCTTTGTGGTCTATTTCCACCAAAATCTTGTCATCCGGGCTGATTGTCACCTCCACAAGGAAGTAGTCCTTTCCTGCCAGCCACTCGTCAACAATCTGACAAACAGTTTTCTTTTCTATCATAGATTAACCATTAGGAACAAAAAAGAGGAGCTTAATCG
>OGHG01000127.1_pt1 | contig 18113 bp, 13 predicted proteins | sample 1571491 | NCBI WGS metagenome assembly OGHG01 (sample SAMEA2582052, study PRJEB24529) | metagenome | biome: Human gut stool | place: China | collected 2011
ACGCATCCGCGCCATTTACCTCCCTTCGGACAACTGGAAGGTGGACCTGAACATCAACTACGAATACAGCGACCAGAGAGGATACCCGTATTTCTATCAAGGTAGCCTGGCCCCCGAAGCACAGAGCGAGGCGATGAAACCCTACATTGGAAAGGTCTCCAACAATGCCCGAAGCAACTATTACCGCAACCTGCTGAACACCGGTCTGAACCTGGAATACCAGGCACAGCACTTCACGTTGAGCATGGTCACCGGCTACCAGTTTCTAAAGGACTGCATGGACATAGACCAAGACTTCACCGCCAACGACATCTATACCTTGCAACAGAAACAATGCTCCCACGCACTGAGCGAGGAAATCATCTTGAAGAGTAAAAGCGGCAACCGCTGGCAATGGACCACCGGTGCCTTCGGCTTCTACCAATGGCTGAATACGGAAGCTCCCGTAACCTTCAAAGAAGCCGGAATGGGGATGCTGAACCAGATGTTGGGTAGTGTCATTCCATCACAAATACAAGTAGAGATGGGTCCGTCCATGAGCATGAATATCCTGCCCTCACTGGGCATCATCAGCCGGGCTATGCCCATCGGAGGCAGTTTCGACACTCCGCTGCTGAATGGGGCGCTCTTTCATCAATCCACCTTCAGAGATTTATTCGGGCTGAAAGGAGTGTCCTTCACCGCCGGGCTACGTTTGGATTATGAACGTATGAACATGGATTACAACTCCGGCACCAGCCTGGAGTACAAGGTGGGCATCAAGGGAGAAATGAAGCGAGGCGATGTCGTCATCCGCGAAATAGAGATGATGCCGGAGACAGCGCTGACCGTAGAGTCTCGCTACCAGGGAAGTATCGACAAAGATTATCTTCAGCTGTTGCCCAAGTTTGCTTTGCAGTATGACTTTGCGCGAAACAGAGGAAACATTTACGCTACGGTCAGCAAAGGTTACCGTTCGGGAGGCTACAACGTGCAGATGTTCTCCGACTTGCTGCAATCCAGTTTGAAAAACGACATGATGCGGCAAAGCAAAGAGGCGATTATGTCCAACGTACCGGATGCCTACAAAGAGTTGGTGAGCAAATACTTCCCCGATGCAGGAGAGAATCCGGATGCAAAATCTGCCACTGTCTATAAACCCGAACAAACCTGGAACTACGAAATAGGAACTCACCTGAATCTGTTTGACGGACGTCTGCATGCCGACGCCTCCATCTTCTGGCTGGAAACCCGCGACCAACAGATTTCACGTTTCGCCCCAAGTGGACTGGGACGTGAAACGGCAAATGCCGGTAAAAGCCGCAGCCAAGGGGCAGAGATTGCCTTGACAGCTGCCGTTACTACGGATTTCACGCTGAATGCAAGTTATGGCTATACTCGTGCCATCTTTAAGGACTACATCACCAACGAAAAAGTAAATGGTGAGCTTCAGGAAATCAGCTACAATGGCAAGTATGTACCTTTTGTTCCCAAGCATACCATGAACGTGGGCGGTCAGTACATCTTCCGCATCCGTCCGGGGTACTGGCTGGACCGCATCCAGCTGAATGCTAACTACACCGGTGCCGGGCGCATCTACTGGACCGAGAAAAATACCGTGAGCCAAGCCTTCTACGGCACGCTGAACGGACGCATCAGCTTCCAGAAAGGACATGGACAAATTGACTTCTGGGTGCGCAATGCCCTCAACAAGGATTACGCCTCCTTCTACTTCGAGAGTATGGGAAACGGATTTATGCAGAAAGGACGTCCCGTGCAAGCAGGGATAGAACTACGATGCAGATTCTGATTTCCTTATTCATTGATAGCTCCGCAATGCGGACAGACTCCCTTCTCCCTTAATTTCTGCCCGCATCTGCCGCAACGATAGCGTGAAGCCAGCAGCGAAATACGAAGCCTTTTGAGGAATACCCATACAAAAGCAGCCAAAAACAAGTATCCGACGTAGATAGATGTAGTAAGGATAAAGAAGAAATAACAGAAGATGCAGCAGGAGGCCAGCCCCAACAGATAGAATACGGCCGCCGCCGGACTTAACTGGCGGAACAAATCGTCGAGTACCGCCAGCAACACCACGATAAACAGCCAGAATCCCATCAGAAAAGCAGAAAGCACAAACGGTACCTTGAACGGCGACAAGGTAGGATTAAAATAGAAGTGTTGCCACGTCTCCGGCGCAAACACTTGTATAGATTCGTAAATAGTGGCACAGAACGCCATCAACAGACATAGCAACAACGGATAGAGACTGTCTATATCATTAAAGTACACCATCCTTAGCTGCTTGCGCCGAAAAGCCCGGAACAGCCAGACTGTCACAAACAAGGCAAAAATAATGATAAAATAAGAGGCATGGGTATCACTGAACAAGTAGATGGCCTGCGAAATGCTGTCTGTAGGAACAAAGGCATGCATCATTTCGGACTCCCGCAACCAGCCCTGCACTTCCTGCGAATGGGCAAGCTTCACCCATACACTATCCACACTGTCGGCAGGATGGATGGCGAACTCGGCAACCACCACGCGGTCTCCCCGATAAAGCATATTATAACAGTCCTTCACGGGCAGACAAGCCAAATTCACAGAATCTGCCAGCACTTCCAGATTGGTATTCCAAGTATAATGCCGTTCAAAAAGATAGGTCAGCGAATCACGCGTCTCCTTAGACAGATGTTCATCTTCAAGATTAGGACGGGAATAATGACAGGAAACTAAAGCAATGAAGCATAAAAAATAAAGAATGCAGAATAGGAGGGAACGCAGTGAACGCAAAGGATGTTTGTCCCTGCCCGCTTCCCGGTACCGGTCATTTGCCAGCCTTTCATTATGTGCCCGTTCCTCACTCCTCATTTTCAAGTCTTTATTAGTAATTCCTCATTCTTCGTCTTTCATTAAAGCGGCTCTTCATGAGCAATGACTTTCATCTGGCAATTCTTACAATCAAACGACAAGCGGAAACGCTTGCCGTCCGTCCCAACCAAATAATAAGGTTCCCTATAGGGAGAATGTCCTTTCTGATAGGTGGGACACCATCCCATACTGAAACGCAGGCAATGTTTGCAGAACATGAGCACAGCCTCTGGAACCGCTTGTGCCTCATAGGCAGGCGCTATAGACGAGAGTCCATGCTCACGGTAAAAACTCCGGGCAGCACTGTTCATCACATTGCCCAGATAGGTCAGCGAAGTAGCCGGGAAAGCATGGCTGGTCGGTTTCCAAACAGCCAGCTCACGACGATAAGTAACACGCCGAGCCTCAATCAGCTTATCTATCACCTGCCGGCGCCAGTCCGCCACCACAGAAGCAGGAATGAACCAATTCGCAGAAAGATTGAGCCTGATACCCGACGCCTCTTCTGATAAATGCCCGGCTACCTCGAAAGGTGTATTTCCCAACTTAGCCAGTTGGCTGCGCAGGTTATCCGCCTGCGGTGTACGTGCCAACTCCTTCGGATAAGGGAAAGAAAGTGTCACGCGGTTATCATCTTCGTCCGCAGCCGTCAGGCTAAATCCGAAAGAATTATCTGCCAACTCCCAACAAACACCGATTTTGCGTTCGGAGGATTTACGGGTAAGGATACGTTCAAATTCCTGGTCGAAGTTACGATAAAGCCGGGTACGTGGTTTAATACGGGGCACTTCCCCTGCCGGATAGAGCTTGTTGCCATCCACCCGGTTGATACGGAAACCTTGCAAACGTCCTTGCTCATCCAAGAAGCAGACACCGTCTCCGTTGTGGAAAGGCTTTATGCCTGCCACCGTGAGATAGCCCCCGCGCTGTTCCTTCAAAGTGCCCATCTCCTCTCCCAAAGATTTGGGCGTATCGAACGAAGTGATCTCCCCTCCCCTTCCTTGCAGGAAGTAATGAGTGAAACCACGACTGAAACTCTTGTCCAACTGTGGCTGAAAATCGAAACGGCAAGTGCCCGAAGAGGCACGGGCATATTCCTTGCGACGGGCAAAAATGGCATCGAGTCGCCTACGGTAAGCCGCCGTCACATTCTTCACGTACGTCACATCCTTCAAGCGGCCTTCTATCTTCAAGGAAGTGGCTCCGGCATCCAGCAGTTCTTCCAACACCTCACTTTGGTTGAGGTCTTTCAAAGAAAGCAAATGCTTATTACGCACAATGGTCTTGCCATCGGCATCTACCAGACTGAAGGGTAAACGGCAGAATTGCGCACATTCCCCCCGGTTGGCACTCCGTCCGAAACAAGCCTGGCTGACATAGCACTGCCCGCTATAACTGACGCAAAGAGCCCCGTGTACAAAGACTTCGAGCGGCACGTCGGGACACGCCTCATGGATACCGCGTATCTCCTGCAAAGAAAGTTCGCGTGCCAACACCACCTGACGGAAACCGGCATCGGCAAGGAAACGTACTTTCTCCGGCGTACGGTTATCCATCTGTGTACTGCCATGCAACGGGATGGGCGGCAAATTCAGCCGCGTAATCCCCATGTCCTGTACAATCAGCGCATCCACACCGATACGGTACAATTCCCAAATCATCCTCTCTGTCTCTTTCAGCTCTTCTTCTTTCAGAATGGTATTGACCGTCACATAGATACGGGCATTATACAGATGGGCATGCTCCACCAAAGCGGCAATATCCTCCAAAGAGTTGACAGCAGCAGCACGCGCACCGAACTTGGGTGCACCGATGTAGACCGTATCCGCTCCATGATTCACAGCTTCTATGCCACACTCCAAATTCTTGGCAGGAGCCAGCAGCTCTATTTTACGTTGTTTTATCATTGTTCAATTACGAGTGACAAGTGACACGCTACTCACTCTATATCATTAATATTATACGGTGTCTCCTGATATACAAAATAATTCAGCCAATTGGAGAACAACAGATTGGCATGGGCACGCCAACGCACCAACACTCCTTTGTCCGGGTCATCGTCCACATAGTAGTTACGGGGTATCTCGATGGGCAGGCCCTTATTCAAGTCACGGCGATACTCTGTGTCCAGCGTCAACGGAGAGTATTCCGAATGGCCGGTCACGAAGAACTCACGCCCTCCACGGGCCACCGCCATATATACACCAGCATCCTCCGACTCGGAAAGCAGCGTCAATTCCGGAACCTTCTGTATATCTTCCCGGCGCACTTCCGTGTGGCGGCTATGCGGCACATAGAATATATCATCAAATCCACGGAAAATGGGATGCAACGGTTGCAAGGTACGATGTTCAAAGATACCGAACATCTTCTTATCCAGTGCATACTTCGGCACTCCATAATGATGATAGAGCCCTGCCTGCGCCGCCCAGCAGATGTAGAGCGTAGAGGTGACATGCGTACGCGCCCAGTCGAAGATTTCAATAATCTCATCCCAATAAGTCACCTCCTCAAAATCCATCTGCTCTACCGGAGCACCGGTGATAATCATGCCATCGTACTTTTCACCGCGCATCTTGTCGAAATCCGTATAGAATGTTTTCATGTGTTCTATCGGAGTGTTCTTGGAAGTATGGCTTTTTATCTTCATGAACGAGATTTCCACCTGAAGCGGAGTATTGGAAAGCAGACGCACCAAGTCCGTTTCCGTTGTAATCTTTAGCGGCATCAAGTTCAGAATCACGATACGCAGCGGACGGATATCCTGCTGGGTTGCCCGGGAATTATCAATGACAAAAATATTCTCCTCTTTCAGCAACTCGATAGCGGGTAGTTTATCGGGTAAATTTAAAGGCATGAGTTTATATCTATGGTTTAACTTATTACTGTCTACTATTTTAGCGTGTAAAGTTAGGCAAAAAATCAGAGTGTGATAAATAAATTATAAAAGTTTTATCGATTTATCCCTCTTCATTTAACACGTTTAATTACATTTGTACCCGAAACCTATTAAAAGTTATTAAAAAATAAGGTTAAAAAGCACTGCGGCATCAAGCGTGATACTGATAATTAGCATCCAAAAGCGTAAAAGACTTTTCCATACCGGTTATAGCTCTGCTAAATCCACATTTTTAAGACAAGGTTCATTGAGTATAACTGGGAAAGCGGAAAAACCGTTGCCCCGCAATAATAATATAATGAAAAAACTTATTCTTGCAAGAGGAGTCTTAGCTGCCTCTTTATTCTGCTGCGTGTCCTTAGGGAATACAGCTTGTGTGAACCGGATTGACGAAGAATCAGAAGCGGAAATCGAGGAAGGGACGACGCCTATCACGTTCTCTATCAAAATAGAAAAGGCCAGTACCAAGGTCACAAACACCGCCTTTGAAAAAGGAGACAAAATGGGCTTGTTTGCAACCACTTCCTCCGGCTCTATCAAGGGGAAACGGTATATTGACAATCTGGCTCTGGAATATACGGAAGGCTCTACACTGATTCCCCAAAAGACAGTATTCTATCCGGAAGGAGATGTGCCACTGGACTTTATCAGTTACCACCCTTACCAAACCGAAGGGGTAGTTGCCGGTACACCCGTTCTTCCCGTATCTGTACAGATAGACCAAAGCAATGAGAAAAACCGCGCACAAAGTGACTTCTTGGTAGCTAAAGCGCAAGGAATCACCAATAAAACCAAATCTGTAACCCTGGAGTTCCAACACAAGCTGTCCAAACTGGCAATCTCTCTGACACCCGACACAAGCAACTCTGCCAATGATTTGCTGAAAGCCAATCCGCGTATCATCGCAACCGGGCTCAAGACCTCGGCCGATTATAATCTGGAAGACGGGACTTTCAGTAATCTTACGGGGACACAAGACATCATAGCCTCCGGTGAATGGAGTGTCAAAGACAACAAACTTACCGGCAAGGAATTCATTATCATACCCCAAACGATAAATGATGGCAAGCAATCCTTCATTATGGAGTGGAGCGGACGTATATACAGTTGTGCAATACCCGAAGTGGAAATGAGTAGCAGCACGCAATGTATCATCAACATATCAGCCATGCAGAGCAACAGCAACGTCCTGAGCAGCTTTGCCGGCAAAATCAAGGAATGGAGCAGCCTCCCTCCCATCGACACCGATAATATGGAAGATTACACTGCCATACATATTTCCGCTCTCTCCTTTTCTCTTTCAAATGTATACAGAATTTATCACGAAGGGATACCCATTGCAGAAGTCTGCAAGGAATATCTCAAATCAGCGTCATTGACTTCCAGAGCCGTTATAGCCTATCCCATAGGTAAAAATGAAAAGGCCGACCTGAGCAATGGCGTCATCCTACAGCTTGCGGACCGTAAAGACACCATCTGCGGAGGAAGAATAAGCTGGAATACAGACGACTATGGATTTACCTACACTAAAGGGGAATATACCGGCATAGACAAGCTCTATATAGACAACAGCCATAAACTACTTCTGGAAAAGCCGGAAAACGCCATCAAGGTGAATGTGGCATGCTACACCCTTCGAGACATCAGAAAAGGAGTGTCTACCGAATACCCCATTGTCAAGATTGGAGCCCAATACTGGATGGGGAAAGAGCTCCATGCCACCACCTACCGTGACGGAACTCCCTTGAAAAAACAGATTGATTTGGGAACAGACAAAGCCGGATATTACAAGCCGGATAAGTATGATATTTATTTTTACAATGGAGAAGCCATACTGGCAGGAGAGCTGGTACCCGAAGGCTGGAAAATACCATCGGATGCAGACTGGGAACAGCTGAAAAGCTATACCGGCAACGACAGCTCCATACTAAAAGCCGGAGAATGGCAGACAATGGTATCCGGTGAAGTAGCCCCCGTCAACAACTATACCCGGTTCAATGCTTTTCCCGTAGGAATGTGGTACAACAAGGGGCACAACAGTCCAAACAAAATGACCGCCTTCTGGAGTTGGGATCATACAAAGCATACCCTTTCGGAAAGCACCATTTATTTTCTCGGCGAAAGCGACGAGTTTGTCTCAAGCGCCGCCCATGTCACCGGCAAGCCCTACTATAAAGCTCTTTCCATCCGCTGTATAAAAGAATAGCCGGCAATTTCGACATTTCTCATTTCTTTTTTGTATTTTTGTTCCCAATGTGCAAGATTTTTGCCAATCGGACAAAGATAACGAAAGAGAAATGAGAGTAATCGACCTGATAAACAGTAACGAAAAAACAGCTTTTTCCTTTGAAATATTGCCACCACTGAAAGGTACGGGCATCGAAAAGCTGTATCAAACCATAGATACGTTACGGGAATTCGACCCCAAATACATCAACATCACCACGCACCGCAGCGAGTACGTGTACAAAGACCTCGGCAACGGATTGTTCCAGCGAAACCGCCTGCGCCGCCGCCCCGGCACCGTAGCCGTAGCTGCTGCCATCCAGAACAAGTACAACATCACCATGGTGCCGCACATCCTTTGCAGCGGCTTCACCCGCGAGGAGACGGAGTACGTGCTGCTCGACCTGCAATTCCTCGGCATCACCGACCTGCTGGTGCTTCGTGGCGACAAGGCAAAGCACGAATCCTCTTTTATCCCCGTGGGCAACGGTTACCACCACGCCGTCGAACTACAAGAACAAATCAACAACTTCAATAAAGGCATCTTTGTGGACGGCTCCGAGATGAAAGTTACCAATACCCCGTTTTCGTACGGCGTAGCCTGCTATCCGGAAAAGCATGAAGAAGCCCCCAACATGGATACAGACATCTACTGGCTGAAGAAGAAAATGGAAATGGGTGCAGAGTATGCCGTGACCCAGCTCTTCTACGACAACCGGAAATATTTCGACTTCGTGGAACGCGCCCGCCAAGCCGGTGTCACCATCCCGATTATCCCGGGCATCAAGCCCTTCAAGAAGCTGTCACAACTCAGCATGATACCCAAGACGTTCAAAGTAGATTTGCCCAAGGAACTGACCCAAGAGGTTCTGAAGTGCAACACCGACGCAGAAGCTCAGCAAGTGGGTATCGAATGGTGCGTGCAGCAGTGCAAAGAGCTGATAGCCCATGGCGTCCCAAGCCTCCACTTCTACTCGGTAGGAGCTACAGACAGCATCAAGGAAGTAGCCAAACAAATCTACTAAACAATGGACAATCAACAGTTGACAATTGACAACAGGCAGTGTCACAAGTAATAACTTATAACTAATTACCCCGTGTTCAGTTTCAAGGACATAATAGGCCAAGAGCCAGCCAAGCAAAGGCTGATACAAGAAGTGCAGGAAGGACGTATCCCCCACGCACAACTCTTCTGTGGCCCTGCCGGAGTAGGAAAACTCCCATTGGCACTTGCCTATGCCCGCTACATCTGCTGTCCCAACCGGACGGAAACCGATGCCTGCGGTACTTGTCCCTCCTGCGTGAAATGGAACAAGCTGGTGCACCCGGACGTACACTTCGTATACCCTATCGTCAAGAGTGCCAAAGGGAAAAAGGAAGTCTGCGACGACTATATCACCAACTGGCGGCACCTGCTGCTGAACAGCCCCTACTTCGGACTGAATCATTGGCTGAACGAGATGGATGCCGAAAACGGGCAAGCCATCATTTATGCCAAAGAAAGCGACGAGATAACCCGCAAGCTCAGTCTGAAATCCAGCGAAGGAGGTTACAAAGTCACCATCGTATGGCTGCCCGAAAAAATGCACGAAGTCTGCGCCAACAAGCTGCTGAAGCTGCTGGAAGAGCCGCCCGAGAAAACGATATTCCTCCTCATTTCCGAAGCTCCGGAAATGATACTGCCCACCATCCTCAGCCGCACGCAACGCTTCAACATCCCCAAGATTGAAGAAGTTGACATAGCAGGAGCCTTACAGCAGAAGTACGGAGTGCAGCCCCGCGACAGCGAGACCATAGCCCACCTGGCAAACGGAGACTTTATCAAAGCATTGGAGACCATCCATATGAACGAGGAGAACGAACTGTTCTTCAATCTCTTTGTCAGCCTGATGCGACTCTCCTACCAGCGCAAGATACGGGAAATGAAACAATGGAGCGAGCAGCTTGCCGCCATGGGACGCGAACGGCAGAAGAACTTCCTGGACTACTGCCAGCGTATGACCCGCGAGAACTTCATCTACAACCTGCACCGCAAGGAGATGAACTACATGACGTTGCCCGAACAGAACTTCGCCACCCGCTTCGCCCCCTTTGTCAACGAGCGTAACGTCGTGGGCATCATGGACGAACTGAGTGAAGCGCAGCGCCACATCGAGCAGAACGTGAACGCCCGCATGGTGTTCTTCGACTTCTCCCTCAAAATGATTGTTTTATTGAAACAATGAAAAGTGGCAAGATAATGAAATGCAAAGTATCAAATCGTAAATAGTAAATAGTCAAATAGTAAATAAACAGATGATGGAATTTAAACTACATAACGGAAGCGGAGGTCTCTGCTGCAAGAGTTGCGGCAGGCAGGACAAGCAACTGAACACCTACGACTGGCTGGCCGACATACCGGGCAATGCCGATGAGAGCGAGCTGGTGGAAGTTCAGTTCAAGAACACCCGCAAGGGATATTTCCGCAACAGCAACAAGATACCCCTGGAGAAAGGCGACATCGTAGCCGTAGAAGCCACCCCCGGACATGACATCGGCGTGGTGACCCTGACCGGACGCCTCGTGCCGCTGCAAATGAAGAAAGCCAATATCAAGTCCGAGGCAGACATCAAACGCATCTACCGCAAGGCGAAGCCCGTAGATATGGAGAAGTACAACGAAGCAAAAGCCCGCGAGCACGCCACCATGATACGCTCGCGCCAGATTGCCCTGGACCTCAACCTCAACATGAAGATTGGTGACGTGGAATACCAGGGAGACGGCAACAAGGCCATCTTCTACTACATAGCCGACGAACGGGTGGACTTCCGCCAGCTCATCAAGGTACTTGCCGACGCTTTCCGCGTGCGTATCGAGATGAAACAGATTGGTGCCCGCCAGGAAGCCGGACGCATCGGCGGTATCGGTCCCTGCGGACGCGAGCTGTGCTGCGCCACCTGGATGACCTCCTTCGTATCGGTATCCACCAGCGCGGCGCGCTTCCAGGACATTTCACTGAATCCGCAGAAGCTTGCCGGACAATGCGCCAAACTGAAGTGCTGCCTCAACTACGAAGTAGACTGCTACGTGGAAGCACAGAAACGCCTGCCCTCACGCGAGATTACCCTGGAAACCAAAGACGGCGAGTTCTTCTTCTTCAAAGCCGACATTCTGAGCAACCAGATAACCTACTCGAGCGACAAGAACATCCCTGCCAACCTGGTGACCATCAGCGGCAGACGCGCCTTCGAGATTATCGGTTTGAACAAACGTGGCATCAAGCCCGACAGCTTGATAGAAGAAGCCCATCGCTCCGAACCCAAAAAGCCGGTGGACTTGCTGGAACAAGAGAGCCTCACACGCTTTGACCGCAGCCGGAAAGGCAAGAGTGGCAGTGACGGCAACGGTGGCGAGAACAGCAACAACAGCCGTAACAAGAGAAAGAAAAAGAGTGGGAACGGTCGTCCGCAAGGAGGTGAGCAGGGTGCTCCCCAATCCAACAACCAGAGAGAACAATCCAGGCAAGACCGGCAACCGAGACAGAAACAAGACCGGCAAGTACCCAAACAAGGTGAACAGCAACAAGGCGAACGTCAACAACGGAACAATAACAACCGTCGTCCGCCCCGTAACAATAAGCCCAAACCTCAAGGTGAAAGACCTGCCCAAAATGACAAACCGGCTCAAGAATAGGAATCTCTGCCTGAAAGGTATCATACTACTGTTTGTCGCAAGCCTGCTGAGCGCTTGCGACAAACAGACCGTATACCATTCCTTCCAATCCCTCCCCACCGAAGGCTGGCCGCGCGAAGACACGCTCTCTTTCGACGTGAAGGTCACCGACTCACTGACCTACTACAAACTGTCTCTGGAAGTTCGTAACCGAAGCAACTACCCCTATCAGAATCTACCTCTATCCATCTGCTACACCACCGCAGATTCCATCCCTTCCCCCGCAGACACCATACAGCTAATCCTGGCGGACAAAGAAGGGATCTGGAAAGGTGACGGCTGGGGAGGTCTCTATCAGACTGCCGTCTCCGCAGGAAGCGTTCAAATCGGCAAACCCGGCACCTACCTCTTTAAAGTGGCCTATACGCTACCGGACGAAAGGCTGCAAGGAATCAATGACATCGGCATCAAACTGAAGAGATAGGAACTCCCTATTGTTCTTTATCACCTTCTTCTAACAACCATCTCAGTCTCCCACTCACGTCTCCTTGAAGCGGAAACGGGCGGGGTATCATAACTTGCCCTCTTACCTCATAGCGTTACGTCTTTTACGCCAGAATGTATCGGCCGTTACACCAGCATGTAAAGGTCGTTACAATACAGCGTAAAGGACGTTACAATACAGCGTAAAGGACGTTACAATGCGATGTAACAGCCTTTACATTACGATGTCAACAATGTGCAAATGCAATGTAATGATAATCAAGTCCATTCGTATGTCCCACAAGGAAACGGTCATAACTAAATTCGGCGATTACGTCCCGCATCAATCCGCAGGAAAATAAACAGCAGGATTGTGAATCCCCAAAGAGAAGAACCTCCGTAACTGAAGAAAGGCAACGGGATACCGATGACGGGGGTCAGTCCCAGCACCATGCCTATATTGATGAATAGATGGAACAAGAATATACTAAGCACAGAGTAACCATACACCCGGCCAAAGGGAGATTGCTGCCGCTCGGCCACGGCAATCAGCCGTAAAATAAGAATAAGGAACAGTAACAGTACAGCCGTAGACCCTACGAATCCTTCCTCCTCACCCACGGTGCAAAAAATGAAGTCCGTATCTTGCTCCGGCACATACTTCAGCTTTGTCTGCGTACCGTTCAAGAAACCTTTGCCGGTCAGCCCCCCGGAACCGATGGCTATCTTCGACTGGTTCACGTTATAGCCGGCACCAGCAAGGTCCTCTTCCATACCGAGCACCACCTTGATACGTATCTGTTGATGGGGCTCCAGCACTTTATTGAAGAAGTAGTCGCTGGAGTAGAGGAAACCTATCGAACCCAAAGCAAACAGCCCAATCAGAAAATAAGATAAATGGCGCTCGCTTAAAGAAAGAAAGACAAGATACCCGACAACAAGTGCACAAAGCCCCCACTGCACCCACACCAAGTTGAAGGGTACCACGTATTCCGAAATCAGATAAGCCACGAGCAGCACTCCCAGCGAACCGCCGATAATATTCCGCGTGGGTTCCCAACGCTTTTTATAAACCCATACCATTCCTCCGGCAAAAAGCAGTACCATCAGCAACACGGCAAATTCTCCGATAGGCGTCGGCGTATCGGCAATCATCACCGCATCAAAACGGATGCCCACCACAAAGTAGACCACTGCACATATACCCGAGAACAGTACCACGCCCGGCATTCCCTCCCGATAAAGCATCAGGAAAAATGCAGAGTACACCAATGCCGAACCCGTCTCCCGCTGCAGGATAATCAGCAACATGGGGAAGAGAATCAGGAAAGCCAGCATAAGGGAGCTTTTCCAGTTCTTCATCGTAAACGAGTAGGCGCTCATATACTTGGCAAGCGCCAGCGCCGTGGCAAACTTGGCAAACTCCGCCGGCTGCAAACTGACCGGCCCCAGGATGAGCCACGACCGCGACCCTTTCGTGTCGGGCGCAATGAATATCGTGACAATCAGCAACAGCATCAGCCCTATATATATAAGGTAGGAGAACATGTCATAGAGGGAATCGTCCAGCATCAGCAGCACAAACCCCAACCCGAAGGAACATATAATCCAGACAAACTGCTTGCCGGCACGCGTAGAGAAGTCCAGAAAGTCACGGTCACCATAATCATAACTTGCTCCACAAACACTGAACCAGCCGAATACAATCAGCAGCAGGTAAACGACAATCGTCACCCAGTCCAATGATTTCCATATGCTATCTCTCCTTGTCACCAATTTATTTACGATTTTACGATTTACTATTTACTATTGAAGTCACTCACCGTTCATCCCTAACCCCTAATCATCATCTCTCCTCATCTCCGTAAAGTATCACCCGGTTACTGAATTCTTCCGCCCGTATCTCATTCTCGGGCGACAGCTTTCCATGCAGATACTGGTCCATCATCATGGCACCGATAGGTACGCCATACGTGGCACCGAAACCACCGTTCTCCACATAGACGGCAATGGCTATCTTAGGGTTGTCCATCGGGGCAAAGCCCATAAAGACAGAATGGTCCTTGCCGCGGTTCTGTGCCGTACCCGTCTTTCCGCAGACCTCCACACCCGGCAGGATAGCTCCCGCCATGCGGCAAGTGGCGCTACCCGTACTTCCGTCTACAGCGGCACGCATACCTTTCACCACCATTTCATAATATTCGCGGTCGATGGTGGGATAACGGGGATTGCGATAGATGCTGTCCAGTTCATTGTCTTCTATCTCCTTCACGATGTGCGGAGTAATGAAATGCCCCCGGTTGGCAATGGTGGCACCCAGATTGGCTATCTGCAAGGGTGTAGCAAGAATCTCTCCCTGTCCAATAGCGATACTGATAACCGTCAGACCGTTCCACGAGCCCCGATAGGGCTTGTCGTAAAACTTGGCATTCGGTATGAGGCCACGCTGCTCGCCGGGGAGGTCGGTACCGAGCCGATAGCCGAAGCCCTGCGATACCATGTGGTCTTTCCATACGGTAATGGCATTCTGCGGCGAACCGTATTTTTTATCACCGAACATGCGATACAATCCCCAACAGAAATAGGAATTACAAGAGGTAGCGATGGCAGGAATCAGCGACAGAGGCGAACCATGTCCGTGACATCCCACATGAAGGCCTTTATGATTGAAACCATGCGCACAAGGGAAAGTCGGATAATCTTCGTGGATAATCTCTTCCTGAAGGAAAGTCAGTGCCTGCGCCGTCTTGAAGGTGGAGCCCGGCGGATAAGCTCCCATGATGGCACGGTTCAACAAAGGCTTCCGCTTGTCCATCTGCAGCAGGCGGTGGTTCTTTCCCCGCTGGCGCCCTATCATCAGATGAGGGTCAAAGGTAGGCGAGGAAACCATGCATAGTATCTCACCCGTAGCCGGTTCGATGGCCACAATGGCACCGATTTTGTGTTGAAGCAGTCGTTCTCCCAACATCTGAAGGTCAATGTCGATGCCCAACGTCAGGTTCTTGCCGGGTACGGAGGAACGGTCCAACTGTCCGTCCATGTAGTGTCCCTGGATGCGCCCGTGAGCGTCACGAAGCAGAATCTCCACCCCCTTCTCTCCACGCAGATACTTTTCATAGGATTTCTCAATGCCTTGCTTGCCTATATAGTCTCCACGAATATAATAGTCATCGTTCTCAATGTCTTTCTTGGACACTTCGCCGATGTCCCCCAGCAAATGGCCGGCAGAGTTATAGGTATATTGGCGGATAGTACGCCGCTGAATATAGAAACCTGGAAATTTGAACAGCTTCTCCTGAAACACACCGCACTCTTCGGCAGAAAGCTGCGTCATGAACACCTGATGGGTGTATTTGGAATAACCGGGGTTCATCCAGCGGTTCTTGACGTCCTTCATCCGTTTGTCAAACTGTTCACGGGTAATGTTCAAGGCACTGCAAAGGTCGAGTGTATCCAGCTGCGTCACCTCCCGAGGCACAAACGTAATATCATAGGCAGGCTGGTTAAACACGAGCAACTTACCGTTACGGTCGTAGATAGCCCCCCGTGATGGATATTGTATCTTGTTCAGAAAAGCGTTGCTGTCCGCGTTCTTCTTGTAGTCATCAGTCATGATTTGCAGGTCGAACAGCCGGAACACGTAAATAAGAACGATGACAATAGCCGCCGCTCCAATTACATATTTCCGCTTTTCCAGTGTATAGTCTTTCATCAATTCCTAATCCTTAATCCCTTTATCCTTTCTTTCTTATTCCCTCAACAGCCATAATACAAGTCACAGTAAGCAGGGTACTTGCCGCAATTCTCAACAACAGCGTACCGATATGGGCAAAAGAGAAGAATTCGAGGGTAAGCAACAAGCCGTGATGTATCAGCACACTCACAACCAGATATTTCAGGAAAGGAAGAATCCCCATTGTACGGATGGCCGGAACCAGTGTATCCAGCGTGTCACGAGGCACGAACAGCCGCAGGAAAGTGGGGCGCAAGAAAGCCAGCAACACCGTAGCGGCAGCGTTCATCCCCGGTGTGTCGGAAAAGACGTCGACAGCCAGCCCTAAAAAGAATGCCCACAACATCAACGCATTGCGGGGAGTGTCCGACTCAAACTTCAGTATCAAGTAGATATACAGAAATGGAGTGGCATATCCTGCAATATGCACATTGTTCAATATCAGCACCTGCAACAGTACCAAGCCTATGAACCATCCTATTTTATGCAGATAATTAATTAACAACGCTAATGAGTTATAAGTTACGAGTTACAAGTTATTGAGTGTATAAGTTATAAGATATAAAGATGATTAATCCTTAACCCCTAATCCCTAATTTCTTAGTCACTTCTCGTCCGCCCTCGACTCCAATGTCTTTTGTTCATCCTGCCCGTTGCGGGAAATGACGCGCACATTACTCACCTTTCCAAAGTCTGTAGCCAGCTTTATCTTCAACAGATACGAAAGCCCGTCGTGCGAGTCGGACATGTCATCCACCGTCCCCACCATAACACCTTCTGGAAACACGGTGGAATAGCCGCTGGTCACTACTGTATCTCCCAGATTGAATTCGGCATGCCGGGGCAAATCCTTCAGATAGGCAAAACGGGAATCACCTCCCTCCCACTTCAAATAACCGAAATAATCACTACCCACAATCTTACAGCTGATGCTCGACTTGCTGTTCAGCAACGGAATGACCAACGAATAATGGGGAGAGGTCTTATACACAATACCCACCACGCCATTGGCATCTACAACTCCCATCTCAGGACGGATACCTTCTGTTGTTCCACGGTCTAAAGTGATATAATTGTCAGCCTTGTTCAAGCTGTTCTTTATGACATTCGCCTTGAATATCTGATACTCCGTAGGAGCAAGCCGTTCCATGCTGTACAACCTGGCGGAGTCCAATCCTTTCTCCTTCAAAACATTTTCCAGAAACGAAAGCCGCTGCTCCAGCCACATGTTGCGGTCGAGCAGGTCTTCGTTGGCCGTCTTCAAGTGGAAATAAGAAGTGATGCCACCCGATATTTCATAAACCTTCCCTGCCACGCCATTGGCAGAGGTGAAATACACACTCTGCTGGTAATGATTGAAGCGAAATAATAAAATAAAACTGGCAACCTCTAACAGTAGAAAGAGGAACCAGTAATTATATTTAATGAGAAAGTTTAATAAATTCCGCATTACCGCATCAAGAATGAGAAGCGGTCAACGTTCTTCAATGCCACGCCCGTACCTTTGGCAACGGCATGCAAGGGGTCTTCCGCAATGTGGAACGGTATGTTTATTTTATCAGTCAAACGCTTATCCAGTCCACGAAGCAATGCACCGCCACCGGCAAGGTAGATGCCGTTGTGAACAATGTCGGCATACAATTCGGGAGGCGTATTTTCCAATGCACTCAAGATGGCTGTCTCAATCTTAGAGATAGACTTCTCCAGGCAGTGCGCCACTTCCTGATAGCATACCGGCACTTCCATGGGCAATGCCGTGATGCGGTTCGGACCATGAACGATATAGTCTTCAGGAGCATCCTCACCGAGTTCCGTCAAGGCAGCACCCACATTAATCTTAATACGCTCAGCCATACGCTCGCTGACCTTCACGTTGTGCTGGCGGCTCATGTATTCCTGAATATCGGCAGTCAAGTCGTCACCGGCAATGCGGATGGAGTTGTTACTTACGATACCTCCCAAAGAGATTACGGCAATTTCCGTAGAACCACCACCTATGTCAACAATCATGTTGCCTTCGGGAGCCTCTACATCGATACCGATACCGATGGCAGCAGCCATCGGTATCGGACTCGATGTGGAAGCACCGGAAGGAAACATGATCGTTGACATAGGTGGAGGTTCCACTGAAATCGCCGTTATCTCTCTGGGTGGTATTGTTTCCAACAACTCCATCCGCATTGCAGGCGATGATCTGACTGCCGATATTCAGGAATACATGAGCCGCCAGCACAATGTCAAAGTCAGCGAACGTATGGCAGAACGTATCAA
>OGHG01000141.1_pt1 | contig 17320 bp, 12 predicted proteins | sample 1571491 | NCBI WGS metagenome assembly OGHG01 (sample SAMEA2582052, study PRJEB24529) | metagenome | biome: Human gut stool | place: China | collected 2011
CGTACGCCATCAGTGAGCATATCGAGTTTGCCGGAGTGCATTCCGGTGACGCCACTATCCAGTTCCCGCCACAAAAGTTGTATGTGGAGACAGTGCGCCGCATCAAGCGCATCAGCCGCGAGATTGCCCGTGAGCTGAACATCTCCGGTCCGTTCAATATCCAGTATCTGGCACGCGAGAACGACATTAAGGTGATTGAGTGCAACCTCCGCGCCAGCCGTTCGTTTCCGTTTGTCAGCAAGGTGCTGAAGATAAACCTTATTGAACTTGCCACGAAGGTGATGCTCGGCATTCCGGTACAGAAGCCGGACAAGAATCTGTTCGATTTGGTTTATGTAGGCATCAAGGCGAGCCAGTTCTCCTTCAACCGTCTGCAGAAGGCCGACCCGGTACTGGGGGTGGATATGGCAAGTACGGGCGAGGTGGGTTGCATCGGCAGCGATACTTCCTGCGCCATTCTCAAGGCGATGCTCTCCGTGGGCTACCGCATTCCGGAGAAGAACATCCTGCTTTCTACCGGTACTCCGAAGCAGAAAGTGGACATGCTTTCTGCCGCGCGTATGCTTCAGAAGAAGGGGTATAAGATATTTGCCACGGGTGGTTCCAGCAACTTCCTTACGGAGAACGGTGTGGAGAATACGCGCGTCTACTGGCCCAGCGAACCCGAACGCCAGCCGCAGGCACTTGACATGCTGCACCGCAAGGAGATAGACATGGTGGTCAATATTCCGAAGAACCTCACCGCAGGCGAGTTGGATAACGGCTACAAGATACGCCGTGCCGCCATCGACCTCAATATTCCTTTGATAACGAATGCCCGTCTGGCAAGTGCGTTCATCAATGCATTCTGCACGATGACGCCGGATGATTTGACCATCAAGTCGTGGGCGGAATATAAATGATAAATATTTTTCGGACAGAAAAACAGAAGGACAAGGGAGAGAAGAAAAAATGTGCCGTCTTTTTTTCCCTTGTCTCCTTGTCAGTCTTGTGTATTAATATGGAAAAACAACGCATACAGTACCGGTATGAACAGCAACGTTATCAGTGTGCCGAATGTCAGCCCGCCCATAATGGAAGCTGCCAGCGAGCCGAACATGGCATCGGGCAGTAACGGTATCATGCCCAGAATTGTAGTCAGCGCCGCCATAGATACCGGGCGCAAACGACTCTGTGAACTGTCTATCAAGGCTTTCATCGGTTCCACTCCCTGATTAATCTGCAAGGTTATTTCATTCATAAGTACGATGCCGTTCTTGATGAGCATCCCTATCAATCCCAGTGTCCCTACGATTGCCACGAAATTGAATGTCTTTCCCGTAAGCAGCATCACTGCTGCCACGCCTACCACAACCATCGGAATGCAGCAGAAGATGATAAGCGGTTTACGGTAATCCTTGAACAGCATGATCAGAATGGCAATCATCAGGATGATGGCCAGTGGGAAGTTCTTGAACAGATACTTCATGGACTGGTCACTGGCGCTTTTCTCACCCTGCCACTGCAGTGTGTATCCCTCGGGAAGCTCTATCCTTTCAATCTGCCGTGCGATGGCCTGCCTTGCCTTTTCCGTCTCTATACCCGGTGTGGGAGAGCATTGCACGCGTTGGCTCCGTTGTCCGTTGTAGCGCGGCACTACCGGGTCTTCCCAGCGTATGTCGATACTTTTGCTGATTTGTTTCAGTGGAGTGCTGCCCATCAGACTTTCCACCAGCTCTTCTTTGGAGAGGGTACCGGCTTTCAGCTTTACCATTGTTTCTTCGTTCAGCAGTCCGTTCAGCGATGGCAGCGAGGAGAACACTTGCGTATTGGAGAGGTCCTCTATCGGTTGTCCTTCCTCGTCCAGGCATTTCAGGTAGATATTGTCCCGATGGATGCCTTCGTAGAAGAATCCGATGGGGATACCTCCATTGGCCGAGAGCAGTGACAAGCTTACGTCATTGCGGCTCAACCCCAAAGTACGGGCGGCGGCTTGGTCGTACTCGATGGAGAGTACCGGAACCTGCGGTTCCCAATCGGTGGTGATGAGGCATATCTCCGGTGTGTTTTCCATGATACTGCGGGCGCTGTCTGCCAACCGGTGCAGTACGGCAGGGTCCGGTCCCATGAACTGGACTTCGATAGGATATTTTTTGAACATCAGGTTGTAGCGCTTCATCTTGACGTAGGCATTGGGATAATGATGCGTCAGGTAACTTTGTATCTCGTCCATGTTGTCTACCAGCTCTTCGGGAGAAGTGAAATCTATAATCAGTTCGCCGTATGCCAAAGACGGGTTGGCGATGCTCCTTACCAGATTGTAGCGTCCCGGTGTACCGCCTATGGAAGTGGTGACGTGCGTCACTTCCTTGCGTGTTTTCAGGTATGTTTCTATCTCCCGGAGGTCTTGAACCACTTGTGTGGAGTTATTGCCTTCGGGCAGTTTATATTCCATATATAGTTGGTCGTAAACCATGTCGGGGAAGAATCCCTGGCGCATGTACTGGTAGCCGAAGGCAGACAGTCCGAGCAGGACGAGCATTGTCAACACAAAGCTCCAGCGGTGTGCCAGTCCCATCCGCAGGGCGGCGCGCAAGACAGCATAAGTGCGTCCTTTGTATTCTCTCGCTCCTGTGGCGTTGGTTTCGACGGCAGGATGCAGATACCGATTGGCCATCAGTGGTACATGAACCAACGCCAGTACCCAGCTTAACAGCAAAGACACTGCCAGGACGATGAAAAGGTCACGTGTGTAGACCCCTGCCGTGTCGGGCGACATGAAGATGGGCAGAAAAGCTATGATGGCTATCAGCGTAGCTCCCAGCAGCGGCATGGCTGTCTGTCTCCCTATGGCTGTCATGGCTTCCATCCGTTTTTTTCCGGCTTTCAGGTCTACCAGTATGCCGTCAATGATGACGATGGCATTGTCTACCAACATACCCATTGCGAGGACAAATGCGGCCAGTGATACACGCTGCATTGTTCCGCCTGCCGTATATAGAAACATAAATGAACCGAAGACGGTGACCACCAGACTGATTCCGATAATGACCCCACTTTTGAATCCCATAGCCACCATCAGAATGAGCACTACGATGATGACAGACTCTATCAGGTTGATGAATGTCCCCAATGAAGCGCCGACGCGTTCCGGCTGGTAGAAAACCTTATGGCAGTCTACGCCTGCAGGCAGACGGGTTTCTTTGAGCTGTGCTAACCTCTTTTCTACTTCAGCGCCTACTTTCACAATGTCTGTTCCGCTGGAGGCGGCAATCAGGATACCTTGTGCCCGTTCGCTGTCGAAGAACATTTCGTTGCGGGTAGGCTCTTCGTATCCTTTTTCTATCTGTGCGATGTCGCGCATGCGGAGCTGGTCGTCGTCATGTCCTTGTATAAGCATGTTGCCGATGTCCTCCACAGTCTTGAATTTGTCGCTTACAGTTACACGGATGCGGTGGTCACCATTGTCGTAATAGCCGCTGTAAGTGGTCTTGTTCTGCCCGTTCAGGGTGGCAAGCACCTCAGCTGGTTTCACACCCAAATTTGCCATGCGGTCTTGCAGCAGGGAGATGTTGATGCATTCGGGACGTTTGCCGTACAGTTCCACCCGTTCCACGCCTGTCATGTCGCTTATTTCGCGCTTGATGAGCTCTGCGTAGTCGGACAGCTCCCGGTCGGACAGTCCGTCACCGGTCAGTGCGTAGAACATTCCGTATACATTGCCGAAGTCGTCTTTCACGATGGGGGTGCTCGCTCCGTCAGGCAGCAGGGCGCAGGCGTCGCTCACCTTGCGGCGCAGCATGTCCCAGCACTGCTCCACTTCATCGTCCGGGGTAATGGTGGTGAGTTCTACCTGTATCAGGGAGAGGTCGTTGTACGAGTAGCTTTCCACATTATCTATATTGCCCATGCTGCGGATGCTCTTCTCCAGCACATCCGTCACTTCCAGCTCTACCTGGTGGGCGGATGCCCCCGGATAGGTGGTTACCACCATGGCGAGTTTCACTTTTATTTCAGGGTCTTCCAGCTTGCTCATCTGGTAGCAGGAGAGGATGCCGCCTACAAACAGGACGGTCACCAGGAAGTAAACCAGATTGCGGTTTTTGAATGCCCATTTGCTTATATCCATAATTGCTGAGTTTTAAAGGAAAACAATGCTATAACAGTCCGCCGATGTTTGTGTCGCTGGCAGCAGGCAGAGGAGTCACGGTTTCTCCGTCCTTTATGTGATGTATTCCTGCCGACACCACTTGGTCGCCGGGTTGCAGCCCGTCGGAAGCGATGATGCTGCGTCCGTTGCTCAGCAGGCGTACGAGGGTTACTTCGCGGCTGTGTACTTTGCTGTCGGACGGGTTGTATACGAATACGCAGGCTTTGCCGTCTTTTTGCAGAACAGCGCTGCCGGGTACGGAGAGGTTGCGTGAACTGTCATTGTTGCAAAGGATGGTAACCATGGTGTTCATGCCCGGAGAAGGAACGGGGCGGTTATCTGTAATCAGTTGCAGGCGCATGGTGTAGAGCTGGTTCGCATTTGCTTTGGGGGTGACGCTGATGAGTTTCAGCTCATAGGTCTGTTCCGGATAAATGTCGAACGTACAGCGGTATCGGTCAAATTGCTCGCGCCGGATGTATTCGGCTGCCGGAAGGTTTATTTCCACTTCCGGGGCGCTGTTGCTTATCATGGACAGGACAGGCATTCCGGCTCCCACCGTTTCGTGCGCTTCAAACAGCCTTTTCTGTATATAGCCGCTGAAAGGGGCGTAAAGGCGGGTGTAGCCCAACTGGTCTTTGTGATGCCGGTATTTGGCGGTGATTTGTTTCAGTCCGTACACGGCCTTGTCGTTGGCACTGGGCGTGGTTCCGTTGTCTTTGTAAAGCGCCATTACGCGTTCCGCCTCTGCCTTAATCTGTTTGTATTCGGCCTCGGTGGCGTCCAGTTGCACCTGGTAGTCCGTAGGGTCCAGTTCGGCAAGCAGTTGTCCTGCCTGCACGCGGGCGCCGTCCTTTACATATATCTTCTGTATCGTGCCGCTCACTCTGAATGCGAGACTGATGTCTTGTGCCGCTTTTACTTTTCCGGGATATTGCAGGCTGGTTTGCCCGCCGGCGGAGACAACCGTATCTGTTTTTACGGTCTGGTATTCTCGTGTGTCTTTAGCTCCGTTGCTACAGGATAGCAGCGAGTAGAGTGAGATGCTTGTTAAAATCCAATAAATTCGTTTCATAATTCAAGGTATATTAGTTTTGTGACAAAATTACTCAGTCTCTTCTATATATAAAAGGTTTATAAGCATTATAAAATGTTCTGTTTATGCCCTCTCTTTATAAAAAATGGACATTTTCCTGTCTATTGCGTACTGGGGTGTCAGATTCGTCGTGTGGACTTTATACTGTGACAGCCGATATTCAGGTGATGAAAAGTTACAGAAATTGGGAATTGAAAAAGGTAATGAGATAATCTTTTTCATATCTTTGCAAGTACATATAATTAATATCTTATACCGAATGAACACGCAAAACTCTTATCTTGCTTCAAAGCCGCATTACGAGATACTCGACGGGCTTCGTGGCGTAGCTGCCGTAATGGTAGTCGCTTTTCATCTGCTGGAAGCGCATTCCGGCGGCAATCACTTGGAACAAATTATCAATCACGGTTACCTGGCTGTAGATTTTTTCTTTATGCTTTCCGGTTTTGTTATCGGTTATGCTTATGACGACCGCTGGAGCAGGATGAGCATCGGTACTTTCTTCAAGCGGCGTATTATCCGTTTGCATCCTATGGTGATAGTGGGAAGCATAGTAGGTGCGGTATTCTTTTATTTTCAGGAGTCGTCCTGCTTTCCTGCTATTCAGGATACATCGGTAGGGACTATGCTACTGGTAATGCTGCTGGGGTGTACGCTGCTTCCGCTTCCTTTGAAATGGGACATTCGTGGCTGGACCGAGATGCATCCGCTGAACGGACCTGCCTGGTCGCTTTACTACGAATACATAGGCAATATTCTTTATGCGTTGTTCATCCGCAAGTTCAGCAAGACAGCTTTGTTCGTTCTTGTTTTTGTGGCGGGATGTTTTACGGTGCACCTTTGCCTTACCGCACCTGCGGGTGATATTGTCGGCGGCTGGGCGTTGAATTGGGAGCAGCAGTACGTAGGGCTTGTCCGGTTGATGTATCCTTTCTTTGGCGGATTACTGCTGTCCCGTCTGGGGTGGCTTGTTCGTATTGAGAAGCGTGCGTTCTGGTGGTGCAGTCTGATGATTGTGGCAGTTTTGGCATTTCCCCGTCTGGGCGGTGAAAATCATTATTGGATGAACGGACTCTATGAGGCCTGCTGCATTCTTTTTGTCTTTCCTGTGATTGTGTCCATGGGGGCGGGAGGTAAGGTGACGGGCAAACGTTCTACCGCTGTGTGCAAGTTTCTGGGAGATATTTCGTATCCGGTATACATAACGCATTATCCGTTGGTGTATACCTACACGGCGTGGGTGTGCAATAATAATGCTACTTTAGCGGAAGGCATTCCTTATATGATACTGACCTTTGCCGGTGCTTTCATTCTTGCCTATGCCTGTCTGAAACTCTATGACGAACCTATACGCAAATGGCTGACAGACCGATTCCTGAAAGGAAAGAAAGCTGTTAAAAGTTAGTTCTCGTGTAGTGCGGTAAACGCATGTACAATGTAATACAGTTCCGGTATGATAAAAAAGTCCCGATGCAGTTTATTCAGAATCTACACCGGGACTTTTCTCTTTTGGCCTTTTCTTTTTCCTGTTCGGAAAACTTCGGCAAGTCTATGTTCAATACGCCGTTTTCTACTTGGGCGGAAATCTTTTCTTTGTCTACATCGTCCGGAAGGATCATTGTCTGTTGGAATTTGGAGTATGAGAATTCGCGACGCAGATAGCGGCCTTCTTTCTTCTCTTCCTTGTTTTCCGTTTTCTTCTCCATGCTGATGACCAAGTTGTTTTCTTCGTCGATATGGACGTTGAAGTCTTCTTTGGTCATTCCGGGAGCTGCCAACTCTACCTTGTATTCCTTTTCTGTTTCAAATACGTTGATGGCGGGAGCCGTTGCATTGGCTTTTACCATCCAATCGTTATCAAAGAAATCGTTAAAGATACTTGGTAACCAATTCTGAGTTCTTCTTACAGGCATCATAATCATAGTCTCCTATCTTTAAAAAGTTATACATTCGGTTTGTTCTGAACTTCGGCTTTCGATGTTCCCCGATGTTTACCTTTCGGCTTTCATCGTCTGTATCTTGAACCGTCGTTCACTTACTGTTATGGCAAACTGTATGCCAACAGGCTTGTACTCACTTTATTGACTAATTGTCATTGTTGGTCTGACTATTTTACCTGTACAATGCCAATATTGCTATCTTTTTATTTAAAATTGATTGAATTTCATACTAATTTAAAACGCATTCGCCAGCGCTTGCTTTCTTCGTCCCAGTCGTGGCTGATAATTTTGAAAGTTCCTATCTCGGAAGTGTTGGCAACGTGTGTACCGATGCAAAGGCATTCGTCATAATCACCGACTTTTACTATACGTACGGTTTCCGAAGCATCTTCGGGTAACCGTTCCAAATCGAACCGTCCTTTGGCTTCTGCCTGAGTGATGAACTCGGTAGTGACAGGCAGATGTCGTGCTATCACTTCATTTACCGCTTTTTCCAGACTCTCTATTTGCTCTTCCGTGGGGCAGGCATTGAGCCGATAATCCAATTTACTTTTTTTGCGTTCTATATGAGCGGAGACGGAACGGCCGCAACCGAATAATCTGATCATTGTCTGATTAATGATGTGTTCGGTGGTATGCATAGGTGCGATTGACACATCCTGAAACTTGGGGGCTGCTTGATTTATTTCCATAATAGATAAATTTTTATTGCTTTGAGACATAAGAACAAAAGAACAAATTTTTTCTTATGCGTAATTTTTATGTTTATATTCTCTGAATTTCCTTTTTATTTCGATACGTTCACCACCAAAGTTTATTAATAAGCCGTGGTCTGTATTGGTAGCGGTTAAGTAATTTACTAATTGTGTTTCGTGTATAGGAAGAAGATGCTGTACCGCTTTAAGTTCAATGATTATTTCTCCTTCTACGATTATGTCCGCTCTAAATTCTCCAACAATTTCATTTTTGTAATATACATTTATAGGAGTTTCTGTATCTGCATGAATACTTTTTTCTTTTAATTCTATTATCAATGCTTTCTGATAAACATTCTCGAGAAAACCTGCTGCAAGGTGTATTCTTACATTATAAGCACACTGAATAACAGCTTTTATCAAATTTTCTATTTCCATGTTTTCTTTTTGTTCTTATGTTCTTTTGTCTAAAAAAATAAGAGAATGTGTCTCATCTGTCTGCATGGGGCGGGTATTCCTGTTTGTTGTGCTCATTGAGTTTCGCTTGTTGTTCCATAAGTTCTTCTTTTAAAATACTGTATACATGTATGTCCGCATATTCTCCCGAAGCCAATAACTCTCCGGCCCGTTCCGTTCCTTCAAGGCGGAAGCCAAGCCTGACGGGAATGCCGTTGCTTGCTACATTGCCCGTGGCACAACGTATCTGTATGCGTTTTATGTTTTTGGTTTCGACGGCCCATCGGCATAGGCGGCGGACACAATCGGTCATGATGCCCTGATGCTGGTATTCGGGCAGAAGCCAGTAACCGATTTCCGTGCGGTGATTGGCAAAGTCGGAAAAATGAAAACCTATCAGTCCGCAAATTTCATTCTCTCTGTTCCAAATACCGAATATAGGTTCGTAGCTGTCGGCAGGGGCGGAGAGGACCCCTTTCAGAAAGTTTTCCTCATCGGCTACGGACTTCAGGTTGTCTACAAAAGGCAACCATGTCCGCATATAGTTGCGGTGGGTATCTATGGCACGGTATATGGCAGCGGCATCTTCTACCGTTACTTCACGCAGCACAATATCCGGACGGATTTCAAAAGATACATTTAAATGGTTGAAAGGCTTTGTCTCTTTCTGCCTGTCCTGTATCCTTTCCTTGAGTTTGCTCCAGGCGTGGGTGTCGAACAGGCAGCTTTCGCGCATGGTGTGATACATCTCCTTGAACCGGGACATCGGAATGGTGAAACTTAATAACTCTGCCTCGAAATGAGGACGGACAGACGGGTCGAAGAATCCCAAAAAGGTTCGTTTGCCTTGTTTCCGGTTTTCAAGGATAGCCTGAGTCACTACGGAACAACAGCCCGAACCGAAAGGAGCTGATACGGCATCCGTTGCATTGCTGTCGAAAAAAGCCCATGTGGTAAGTCCTGCCAGCATGTCCGGCGTAGCAAGAAACAATATGCCTTCCACTTTGTCGAAAGAACCAATCTTGTCGATCCGTGCAAAGTGCAGGTAGGCTTTTTCCGCTTTAGGCACTTGCAATTCCTGTATGAAGTCAACAACCATATCGGGTGTTTTCTTGTATTTCTCTTTCAAAGAGACGAAGCCGGGCACATGTTCCGGCATATCCGTGAAGCCTGTGTAGAACTTGCCGCCTCCACAGCCTATTGTTTCGGCATTGAGGCTGATTATTTTTCCGTTTCTTACTTGCGCCATGCTTTTAAAGAAGCACCCGTTTACTTTCTCTGCCGGAGCTTCCGGTTGGTCGGAGTACCAAAATACGATGGGAAGTCCGGCCTGCTGCCCGAAAGCTTCCCTATAATTGCCTATAAACGTATGTATATCCATTCCCTTCTATTTTTCACCAAAGATAATTAATATTCCGGGAATTTCTTTTCCGGTATGCGAAAATACGGTTTTATGCTAACCGAGCAGCGCCATATAAGCCAGTTCTCCGATGATAAACAAGCTGACTGCACCTATCAGAACCGCTTCGCCCAGCAAATACCCTAATGCTGCATGCAAAATAGTGCAGTGGTATTTGGATATTTCGCTATGATGCCGATGCCGCCAGGCTATCATTCCACACAAGGCGGGAGCAACGAACAGCAGGAATATGAATCCCGCTGTCGATGCTCCCGACCACATGCCGCTTATTCCTAACAGAATTTCCATGAGCAAAGTTCCGCAGATAAGAAAAAGCATGAATAAGGAGAATTTCGGAATGGCAGTTATCTGCTCTCTGCGCATTTTACGGATTAACCGTATGTAGGCTACTACTCCTGCAATGGGCAATGCAAGAAGAAAAAGAAGGATGATAGTGGCCGTTATATAGGACAAGATTATCTTCATTTTCGGTAAATATTATTTTTCTTTTCCAAACAGTAAGTACATATAATTAGCTAATGGCGTATTTCATTGATACAAACTTAAACTATTTGCTTCTCTCAAATTAAAAGGTACTGACGAGAACCTTTGATGCAAATATATAAGAAAGAAAATATAAAACCAAACAACCGATTGGTTTTTGAAAAATAAGAAAGAAAAACCGGAAAAGTGGCTGGAAAATTAATCAGGAGTGGACAGGAAAACCGGGAGTGTTATAGTTGTTTCTGAATACGAGATACATTATGATTCCCGTTAAAGCATGCTATAAATAGAGGAAATGGTGGTAAAAGACACTGCAACGTAAAAAAAGATGGTTCCGAAAAAGAAGCGGATGAAATGCATGGGCATAAAAAAAGGAGTACCGCTGTACTCCAACCTTTGTTAACCTTAAATCTAATACTATGAAAAACACGTTGCAAATATACGGACATTTGATAAATCTGCAAATTATCCAAGAAAAAAAGCATGTTTTATAACATTTATTATAAGATTGAACTTCTTTTTCGGACTTGTTTAAATTTTGTTCGGTATTCTTCTCAGAGCTGTTTTGCAGTTGGCTGAGGAGTATAACGGGTTATGTGACGAATAAAAACAAGAGAATAAGCCGGAAAGAGACTCGGAAGAAGCCTGAATAAAATTCTTTTTTAGCTTGTAAATGTCAGGGGAAATTGTGAATATTTGTATTATAAAAATCATAACTCTGCTAAGAGCGGTATATATTAACTGAATTATCGGTATATGATATGACAAATAAACAAATGAACCCGGAGAGCATTGACAGAATAGAACATAGTACTTATACGCCTCTGGAAAAGAAATATCTGAAAGTGCAGTTTGTCAAAGTGGCATTGGTTTATCTCAGCCTTATGGCTGTTTCGCTTTTTCTTCTTTGTGCAGAGGGGTTTGCCTACCGGTATGCCGCTACTATCATTGTTGAATGCGGTTTGCTTGCAGCATCCGTTGTTAATTTGCTGATTCTTCCCAGGGCATACAACTATAAAGGATTCGTTATTCGTGAGCACGATATAACCTTTCGCTCCGGGATTATCTTTCCTTCGGTTATTACCGTTCCTTTCTGTAAAATTCAGCAGGTGAGTGTTTGTCAGAATCCTGTTACACGTCTGTTTGGACTGTATTCCGTTGACTTGGTAAACGGAGCTCAATTGTTGGCTACAATCAGAATTCCCGGACTGACGGAAGAGAGAGCAGATAAAGTGAAGGCGCTTGTCATAGAAAGTATAAAAAATGAAAACAAATGATTTCTCTGCGCCGAGGCGAATGAGCAAAAGCGCGTTCGTAATATTCCTTGTCAACAACCTATGGCTTTATGCGAAGTATTTTCTTTTTATAGTCATTCTTGAATTGTTTAATTCGGAAAAGAAATTATCTTTTATTGAAGCGGCTTTGGATTTTTTGGTTGTTTTGGCAATCTGTCTGACCTTGGCAGCAGTCATTGCTTTTATCAATTATTATTCCAAAAAGTATTATGTGGAGAATGGAAATCTGATTTTCATTCACGGTTTGGTACGTAAGGAAATTACCAGTATATCTTTGACGAAAATTCATTCTTTGCGTACTAAACAGGGATTGATTTATCGTTTGCTGGATATGAAGGGAGTATCATTTGATACGCTTGCATCGCAATCGGAAGAAATAGAAATGATTCTTGACAATGAAGATTGGGAAGCATTGCTCAGCCGGATAGAAACTTTGGATAGTCAGACACAGATACAGGCATCCGAAGCAGATAAGATTGAAGAGAAAACCGATGGATACACTACCAAGTTGAGCGTTGGTAATTTGAATCTGATTAAAGGAGCACTTTGCCAAAACCACCTTCGGGGCATGGTTGTATTTGGAAGTATTTTAGTTACTTTATATGACCAGATTATATCGGTCAATGAAAATGCTGTGGAATATTTTTATGGTTACATGGCTACACATGCCGATTTCTTACGGCTTTCATTATCAAGTTGTATCACTGTTGCTGCTATCTTGTATATAGTTACATTGCTACTATGGTTGGGTAAAGTCTTTTTGCGCTATTTCAATATGGATATACGTATAGACCGGGAACAGCTGTTCTTTGAGAGCGGACTGCTTTCGCGTAATAGCAGCCGGTTCTCATACGATAAGATTTGTACTGTTTATATCAAGCGGAATATCATTGAAAAATGGTTGGCTTGCAGCACTGTTATGCTGAAACAGGCATTGAATGCCACTGACAGGAATAGAGGAGCGGATGTCAGAATTTATGGTTCAGACTCTGCTACAACTTTTCTGGACTGGTGGTTGGGAAAGGATTATGCATCTTCGCAACCTATCGTTTCTGCTCAATCCGGATACGGTTTATTAGGCTATACCATCCGGTTCGATCTGTTGGTTTCGCTTGCAGCCGGTATAGCCTTATGCTATTTTCAATATTACGGTTGGCTTTGGCTCCCGGTCGTTTATATGCTGATATCCCTGATAAAAGGGATTTTTGCCGTACGTCGGAGTTCTATCACTTTAAAAGAGGATTATGTGGAAATCAATTCAGGAAAGTTTGCAGAAGTGAAAAACTATTTCAAATATTCGAACATGGAAGTGGTTCGCATGACAGCTACTCCTTTTACTCCTTTTTATCACAGAGTAAATCTTGTCATTTCTACCAATGGTTCCTCCTTTACCGTAAGAAGCCTGAAAGAACAAGAAGCTAAGGAAATCTATGAATTGCGGCTGTATAATTGCTATATCAAATGAGGCTGATGGAGGCTTGCTGTTTATTCCATCGGCGGAATTATCTGTGCACATATATTAATTCCGCCGTTTTTTCTCTATCTCTTTTTTAAGAATTTCAGCCTTTGGCTTCCTGATACATAAAGCGTTTGATACTCTTCTTGGCGGTCTTTTCAAACTCCTCGAAGTGTATTTTTACTTTGGTAATCTGGCAATATGCCGGCAGAAGTAGGTTCAGTTCGTTCCGGTTGGCTTCCATTGCCTTTTCTATATCGGTTTGTTGCAGGCCGTGGGCAAAGGCATCGTCGAAGTCGGGATAAATCAAGGCTACGAGTTTGTCATGCTGCAAGACAATCAACGACTCCGAGACGTAAGGCATGTTATTCAGTTTGCTTTCTATCTCTTCGGGATAAATGTTCTGTCCGCTGGAAGTGAGAAGCATATTCTTGCTGCGCCCGCGTACGGTAACGTAGCCGTCGGCATCCATTGTGGCGAGGTCGCCTGTGTGCAGCCAGCCGTTGACATCTATGATTTGGGAAGTGGCTTCGGCATTCTTGTAATAGCCCAGCATAAGGTTGCTTCCCCGGCAGATGATTTCGCCCGCTACATGCTGAGGATCGGGAGAATCTATCTTTACTTCCATGCGGGTGGTGGCTTTTCCGCAAGAGGCCAGTTTCAAGGTTTCCCAACGGCTGGAACAGATGATAGGACCGCATTCCGTCATGCCGTAGGCAATGGTGTAGGGGAAGCCTATCTGTTTGAGGAAGCGTTCCACGTCGGCGTTGAAGGGTGCGCCGCCGATGATGATTTCATCGAAATTGCCGCCGAAGACATCCATAGCCTTTTTGCGCATGTCCGCTTTTATCTTATCGTTGACGATAGGCATCCGTAACAGCAGTTTGCCTATCTTGTTGTCTATGAGTGGCAGGATGTTTTTCTTGATAATCTTCTCTACGATGAGCGGTACGCAGGATATGACGCGCGGCTTGATTTCGGAGAATGACTGCGCGATAATCTTAGGCGACGGCATACGGGTGAGGAAGTAAAGGTGTGCGCCTGCCGAGAATCCGTAAAGAAAATCGTATACCATGCCGAAAACGTGTCCCAGAGGGAGCATGGATACGATATGGTCGCCGGGACGTACGGGCAGCATTTCGTGGCAATAGGCTATATTGGACCATAAGCTGCGGTAGGGCAGCATCACGCCTTTGGAATAGCCGGTAGTGCCGGACGTATAATTGATAACCGCCAGCTCTTCGGGCGACTGTTCTTTGCGGTAGCAGATATGTTCGGGGCGGAAGTTCTTGGGATAGCGCGCGCCGTAGATGGCGTTGCGGTGTTCGAAAGCTTCCATGAGCCGTTCGTCCCGGCAGACAACCGGAGTAAAATCCGTCAGCAAGACAACTCCCATGAGCAACGGCATGGCTTCTTCGTTCAAGTTCTCCCAAGCCCGGTCGCCGACAAAAAGGAGTTTGGCTTCGGAGTGGTTGACGATATTATGTATGTTGTCTGCCTTGAATTCGTGAAGAATAGGAACGATTACAGCACCATAAGTCACTGTTGCCAAAAAGCAAACCGCCCAATGGGCGCTGTTACGACCGCATACAGCTATTTTATCACCGGGCTGGATGCCGGCACTTTCCAATACGATATGAAATTTAGCGATCTTGCGGGCAACATCTTTATATTGTAGGGTTATTCCTTGATAGTCTGTCAGAGCGTTTCTGTCCCAGTTTTGTATGATGCTTTGTTCGATATAGTCGATGAACAGTTGTTCTTGTTCCATGCGTATATTTGCACACTTTAGTTAAAACTGCGCAAATATAGGGCTTATAGTGATGCAAAGCAAGTGGTTTAAAGTTTTTTTCATGAGGGTATATCAAATTAAAATTCGCTTGCTTTTTGTTTTTTAGGCACGGGATTACGCAGGTTTCACGGAAAAAGAATAAAGAAAATCTGTGTTTTCCGTATAATTCCGTGCCTGAAAAAACAAATAGTGCATTTTCTCCCTCTTATTTCCTATTCTTTGGTCTTTTCAGAAATAAGCAGCAGCTTGTCTCCCACATGAAGTTTCAGAGTGCCGTTGGGTATCAGGTATTCGTTGTTGCGCTTCACTATCATAACGAGAGTTCCCTGGGGCAGGTTCATGTCTTTGAGGGTATCGCCTTTCGCGTCGAGCATCTCCCGGGTGACGGTTACATCGCGCAGGTCGGAGTCGATATCTTCGGGCAGTTCCACTCCGAAGTCGTTACCAGTCTTTTCCATCGGGGTGGAAAGCCCCATGATACGTGCTGCTTTAGAGACGGTAGTACCTTGGATGACGAGCGAGAGGATGGTGATGAAGAACACGATGTTGAAGATTACATCCGCTCCCGGCACACCTGCCACTACCGGATAGGTAGCGAAGATAATGGGAACCGCGCCTCGCAACCCTACCCAGGACACAAACAGCCTGGACTTCATATTGATACGTTTCCCGAACGGGAGCAGGCAGAGGAACACGCTGAGCGGACGTCCTATGACAATCATGAATACGCCGATGAGCAATGCCACGACTGCCACTTCCAGCATTTCGTGCGGGTTCACCAGCAGACCGAGACAGAGGAACATGATAATCTGGAAAAGCCATGTCAGTCCATCCATAAACGTGTAAATCTCTTTGCGGTGCATGATTTTGTTGTTACCCACCATCATGCCAGCAATGTAGACGGCGAGGTATCCGTTGCCTTTCATCAGATCGGTAATGGAGAAGGTAAAGAATACGAACGACAACAGCAGAATGGGGTAGAGCGACTGGTTGTCTATATTCAGCCTGTTGAGCATAAGGATGGCCAGCTTGCCCAGCAGATAGCCGGCAGCAGCACCTACCACAAATTGTATCACGAAAGAGAAGGCTATCTGCGAAGCGCCCATACCCGAGGACTGGATGAGCTGGATAAGTACGACAGTCAGCATATAGGCCATCGGGTCGTTGCTTCCGCTTTCCAACTCCAGCATGGGACGCAGGTTGTGCTTCAGGTTCATCTTCTGCGAGCGCAGGATGGCGAATACCGATGCCGAGTCCGTAGACGACATAGTGGAAGCCAGCAGCAGGGAGGTGATGAGCGGTAGGTGGATATTGGTCCAGCTCATGCCCGACAACCACCATATAAACAGTCCGGTAAACAGCGCCGTCAGTAGCACACCGAAAGTGGACAGTACAATACCGAGGGAGAGGATAGGCTTGATTTCGGTGAACTTGGTATCCATTCCGCCCGAAAACAGGATAATGCTTAAAGCCACCATACCGATGAACTGCGCTTCTTTGGCGTTGTGGAATTGCAGTCCGAGTCCGTCGCTGCCGAAAAGCATGCCCACCACAAGAAAAAGTAACAAGGCGGGAACTCCGAAACGGTAACCGGTTTTGCCTACGATGATGCTGACAAAAAGTAAAATAGAACCTACAAGTAAAATGTTTTCGGCTGTAAATAGCATAAATAGTGTGTTATGAGTTTTATTGGAAAATGCTTTTCGTACCTTTGTGTACAAAGATATTCATTCTTGACAACAAAACCAAAACTTAATTGGTTCAATTAAATTTCAATACAAAAGTTGTCTCCTTCCCGGCTATCAGAGAGAGGCTTCCGCCGGATAGGCGCATGATTTGCCGGGAGATGCTCAGTCCGATGCCGCTTCCGTTCTCTTTGGTGGTGAAGAAAGGAATGAAAATATGCCCGGCAATGTCCGGGGGGATGGCAGGGCCGTTGTTGGATATTTCTATCAGTACGGCTTCGGCTTCGTTGCAGTAGGCGCGTATGTTGATGTGTTTTTCCGTAGTCGCTGCGCTTGTTTCCGCTGTCGTTTCCGCATTTGTCCCCGTTGCTGCCGTAGCACCTGTTTCAAAAGCCTGTATGGCATTTTTCAGTAAGTTTATGATGACTTGCGAAATGAGGTTTTCGTCGGCATAGAGTATCAAATCGTTGGGAACGATGGAAACATTGAACGTAACCGGGGTGTCGGGATATTGATGCCGCGCCAGTTCCGCCATACGGTTGATGAAGCCTTTGAGGTAGAATAGGGACGGTTCGGGAGTGGGGATGCGCGTAAACCTGCGGTAGGATTCTACAAAAGCGAGCAACCCTTTGCCTGTGGTACTGATTGTTTGCAGACCGTGCCGCATCTCTTCTTTCGATATTCGGGCTTCGGTCAGTTTCAGCAGGGTGTCGCTCAGGGAGGTGATGGGGGTTACGGCGTTCATGATTTCATGGGTCAGCACGCGTGTAAGGCGTATCCAGGAGTCTATCTCCTTTTCGTCCAGTTCGTTGTTGATGTCGTTCAGGGCGAGGATGCGCAGGTGCTCTTGGCGTACGGTGATGTCGCTGACGC
>OGHG01000143.1_pt1 | contig 17265 bp, 16 predicted proteins | sample 1571491 | NCBI WGS metagenome assembly OGHG01 (sample SAMEA2582052, study PRJEB24529) | metagenome | biome: Human gut stool | place: China | collected 2011
TGATTGTGCAGGACTTTATCAATGCCGCCCGTACGCAATTGGGCGTTTCGGTGGGACCGGGACGTGGTTCGGCTGCCGGTTCGGCCGTGGCGTACTGCTTGGGCATAACCAAGATAGACCCTATCCAGTACGACCTGCTGTTCGAGCGTTTCCTTAATCCCGACCGTATTTCCTTGCCTGATATTGATGTGGACTTCGATGATGACGGACGTGGTGAAGTATTGCGCTGGGTAACGGAAAAGTATGGTCAGGAGAAGGTGGCGCATATCATCACGTATGGTACTATGGCAACCAAACTGGCCATCAAGGATGTCGCCCGTGTACAAAAGCTGCCTTTGTCGGAATCCGACCGTCTGGCAAAATTAGTTCCCGATAAAATTCCCGATAAGAAACTGAATCTTCCCAATGCCATCGCCTATGTACCTGAGCTTCAGGCTGCGGAAGCATCGCCCGACCCGTTGGTGCGCGATACGTTGAAGTATGCCAAGATGCTGGAAGGTAACGTGCGCGGTACGGGTGTGCATGCTTGCGGTACAATTATCTGTCGTGACGACATCACCGACTGGGTTCCTGTGAGCACGGCAGATGATAAGGAAACGGGAGAGAAGATGCTCGTTACCCAGTACGAGGGTTCGGTCATTGAAGATACCGGATTGATTAAAATGGACTTCCTGGGACTGAAGACCCTTTCCATTATCAAGGAAGCCGTTGAAAATGTACGTTTACACCGGGGACTGTCGTTGGATATCGACAAGATTTCCATTAAAGACCCCGCTACCTATAAATTATACTGCGACGGACGGACTATCGGTACCTTCCAGTTCGAGTCCGCCGGCATGCAGAAATACCTGCGCGAGCTGCAGCCGGGTACTTTCGAGGATCTGATTGCCATGAATGCTCTTTATCGTCCGGGACCTATGGACTATATCCCTGACTTCATCGACCGTAAATGGGGACGCAAGCCTATCGAGTATGATATTCCCATCATGGAGAAATATCTGAAAGATACCTACGGCATTACCGTCTATCAGGAGCAGGTGATGCTTCTGTCCCGTTTGTTGGCAGACTTTACCCGTGGTGAGTCCGATGCCTTGCGTAAGGCAATGGGTAAGAAACTGCGCGACAAGCTGGATCATATGAAGCCGAAGTTCATTGCTGGCGGACAGAAGAACGGACACGATGCGAAGGTGCTCGAAAAGATTTGGGCGGACTGGGAGAAGTTTGCATCCTATGCTTTCAATAAGTCTCATGCCACCTGCTATTCATGGGTTGCCTATCAGACGGCGTTCCTGAAAGCCAATTATCCGGCAGAGTATATGGCCGCCGTAATGAGCCGAAGCTTGTCCGATATAACGACGATAACCAAACTCATGGACGAATGTAAGTCCATGGGCATCAAAGTGCTTGGCCCCGATGTGAACGAATCGAACCTGAAGTTTACCGTGAACCCCGAAGGTAATATCCGTTTCGGATTGGGTGCCGTGAAGGGAGTAGGTGAGGGTGCTGTGCAAAGTATCATGGAAGAGCGTGCGAAGAACGGGCCTTATACCGGTATTTTCGATTTTGTGCAGCGCGTCAATCTGAATGCCTGCAACAAGAAGAACCTGGAATGCCTTGCCCTTGCCGGTGGTTTTGACAGTTTCCCTGAGCTGAAGCGCGAACAGTATTTTGCCGTCAATACCAAGAATGAAGTTTTTATTGAGACATTGGTGCGCTATGGCAATCGTTATCAGGCAGATAAGGCGGCAGCGGTCAACTCCCTGTTCGGTGGAGAAAATGTAGTGGACATAGCTACTCCCGAAATTCCGCAGGCAGAACGTTGGAGTGATCTCGACCGGTTGAACAAGGAGCGGGACTTGGTAGGCATTTATCTCTCCGCTCATCCCTTGGATGAATATGCCGTGGTGCTGGAATATGTTTGTAACACACACATGGCGGAACTGGAGGACAAGACCACTCTTGTGGGACGTGAAATAACTATGGGGGGCATCGTTACTTCCGTCCGCCGGGGCATCAGTAAAAACGGCAATCCTTATGGCATTGCCAAGATAGAGGACTATTCCGGGTCGGCAGAGTTGCCTTTCTTCGGAAACGACTGGGTGACTTACCAGGGATACCTGGGCGAGCGTACCTTCCTTTATATAAAGGCGCGCTGCCAGCCTAAACAGTGGCGGCAGGACGAACTGGAGCTGAAGATTACCTCAATGGAACTGCTTCCCGATGTAAAGGAAAAACTGATAGAGAAGATAACGATCCTTATCCCGCTCGGCGTGCTGAACAAGGCATTGGTGACGGAATTGGCGGAACTGACGAAGGAGCGTCCCGGTACAACGGAACTTTACTTTAAAGTGACCGACCCGGAGAGCAAGATGACCCTTGACCTGGTGTCCCGTCCGGTGAAGCTTTCCGTAGGCCGTGAGCTGATCTCTTATTTAAAAGAGCGTCCGGAGCTTGATTTTCGGATAAATTAATTATCTTTGCTTCACTGATGGCAGTAGGCGGATAATGCTGATACTGTACTGTTGAATTGATATTTAACTTAATATTTAGAAGAAATGGCATTAGAAATTACAGACAACAACTTCAAGGAAATCCTGGCAGAGGGTAAACCTGTGGTAATTGATTTTTGGGCGCCGTGGTGCGGACCTTGCAAAATGGTGGGTCCTATCATTGAAGAACTGGCCGGCGAATATGAAGGCAAAGCGCTTATCGGTAAATGCGATGTAGACGAAAACGGAGATGTTGCCGCCGAATACGGTATTCGCAATATTCCTACCGTACTGTTCTTCAAGAATGGAGAACTGGTGGACAAGCAAGTGGGTTCTGCTCCTAAACCGACTTATGCAGCGAAAATTGAAGCACTGTTGTAAGGTGGTGGTACTATTAATCCTTTAAAGATATAAAGCTATGGGACTGGAAGACGATTTTTTGAAGAATGATCTCGATGATGAAAAGACCATTGAGTACATCAAAAACTATTTGCCGCAGGAGTTGAAAGAGAAGTTCTCTGACGATGAGTTTTATTATTTTCTCGATTTGATTGACGAGTACTATTCCGAGAGCGGCATCCTCGATGTGCAGCCCGACGGTGACGGATATATCGAAGTCGATCTGGGAAAAATCGTAGATTACATCATCAAGGAAGCTCATAAAGACGAAATGGGCGATTATGTTCCGGATGAAATCCTTTTCATCGTGCAGGGCGAAATGGAATACACGGAGTCATTGGAGGATGAGTAATTCACAGTTTGGATTATAATGAAAAAGGAAAGGCGCGGGATGAAAACCTGCGCCTTTCCTTTTTTCCTGTATGTTGTATATCAGTCTTTCCGTTTATGCTACCGGCGGAGTATTCAGAAAAAAGAATACCGCCGTGCCGATAAGTATCATTCCCAATACGCCGTAAAACCAGCGTGCTTGCCGGCGGCCTACATTCCGTACGACAAACTGCGTGTTCTGGGCGGTAAAGAACCAATCCCAATCTAAGATTGCAGCCAGCAGGGAGATAATTCCCGCAACGGCAAAGATACCCTGAACGATGTACTGGCTCATGTAGTGCGATTAGCGGTTGATGATTAACGGCCGGTACTAATCCAGCGGTTGCAGTGTAACTTCCCGTTCACCGTTTTCTATCTCTTCGATAGTGACTTTCACGGTATTTCCCGGCAGCAGCTCTTCAATCAGTTCCGGCCATTCGATGAAGCAGAGCGCACCGCTGTACAGATAATCTTCGTATCCCATATCGTACACCTCTTCCAGTTTCTTGATCCGGTAGAAATCGAAGTGGTAAATCAACTCTCCGGCAATTTCGGAACGGTATTCGTTTACGATGGCGAAAGTAGGGGAGGTAATGACATCGGATACGCCGAGCTCTTCGCAAACCGCCTTGATAAAGGTGGTCTTGCCGGCTCCCATTTTGCCGTAAAAAGCAAACACGGTATTGTCGCCCATTGCCTCGACGAACCGGTGGGCGGCTTCATGAATCTGGTCTAATGACTGAATTTTGATTTCCATTGTGTTTATAGATTTCTTTAGCGTTGCAAATATAGCCAAAAACTTTTTCCCGTCTTGCAAATGGCATAGATAATGATGGAAAAGAATATGATGGATGCACCCGAGGGGACATTCAAGTAGAAAGAAATCATCAGCCCGCCCAGGCAACTGAGGTAACCGATGCCGATGGAAAGCCAGATGATGCGGTGGAACCGGTGCGAGAACAAGTTGGCGGTCATCTGCGGAACGGTGAGCAGCGAAATGACCAGCACGATGCCCACCATGCGCAGGCATGCCACGATGGTAAGCGCAATGAACATCATCAGTGCATATTCGAATACCTGCACCGGAATGCCTTGCGAGCGGGCAAACTCCCGGTCGAAAGCCACGTAGATGATAGGATGGAGATACAGTGCAAAAAACAGTATCAGCAGCAGGGCAAGCCCACCCAATAGAGCGATGTCGCTCCAGGTAATCGTGAGAATGTTACCGAAGAGATAGGCGGACAAGTCGGGTGCGAATCCCGGCGAAAGGAAAGTGAACATAATGCCCAATGCCATGCCCAATGTCCAGAATACGGCAATAGCGGAGTCTTCCCGCATATCCTTCCGTTTGCTGAGCCACTCTACACCGAAAGCGGACAAGACTGCAAACAAGGCTGCCGACAGAATGGGAGAAATGCCGGTATACAATCCCAGACCGATACCGCCAAAAGATGCATGCGTCAATCCACCGCTGATGAACACTAGTCTCCGGGTAACGATGTACGTGCCTATCAGCCCGCAAGCAATGCTTGCCAGCAGACTGCCGATGAGGGCATGTTGGAAAAAAGTGTATTGCAGTAGCTCCATTTATTCAATTAAAAATTAAGAATTAAAAATTAAAAGTTGGATGTGGAGTGTTAGGAATGGGGGGTGAGACGGCGTTCGCCGATGATGAGGAACACTTCATCCTTGATGTTGTCCGGCAAGGCTATGCCACGCAGTTGCAGGCTGCGCACCCATCCGGCTACGTCCGTGTCTTGCATGGTGTAGAACACGTCGCGGAACTCGTCTTCCTGCTCGGGAGTATAGGCATCGGGAGCGGTGCCGATGTATTTGTCCAGTTCTTCGTCATCGTAATATTCTATTTGCTTGCTGACGGCTGCCAGCAGGCTGTCACGTTCGCAGATTTCATGCTGTCCGCAGCACTCGGCATCCACTTCCTGCACTTCGGGCATGGCGTCCAGTTCGCCGCGGTCTATCTTCTTCTGCAGTTTCCGGTTGCGTATAATTCCGGCTGTGGCTGCCACGAGGGCAAGGACAATCAGGCTAATAATCAATATCCACATGGGCTTCCTTTTCTTGAAAAACATGTTCCATTAATAGAACGGACAAAGATACACATTGTTTTGTACACGACAAAATAATGAGTCAGATTGCAGGTAGGCAGATTACTTCCACCCGACGCAGGCATTACTTGCCTGGAACGCAGTATAAAACTACTTTGGATGCATCCTAATCTTAGAATGTATCCTTTATTCCTAAGAATAAAGGTTATATTCTTAAGAATAAAGGCTGTATTTCTAAGAATAAAAGCTTTATTCTAAGATTGCATTGCATCTTGGCAGACTTTAAATCCCGCCTTTTGCAAGTCTTCCCAGTAAGCAGGGTAAGATTTGGTAACGACCTGTGGTTCATTTATCCGTATTTGGGGCAGTACAAGGCAGGCGGGGGCAAATGCCATGGCCATACGGTGGTCTTCGTAGGTGGCGATGACGGGGTCAGCGTCTGCCGGGCAGCGTTCGCCATCCCACAACAAGATGCTGTCTTGCTCGGAGCGCACGACGTAACCCAGTTTACGCAGTTCTGTAATGAGGGCGGTGATACGGTCGGTCTCCTTTATTTTGAGGCTTTGCAGTCCGGTGAAGCGGAAAGGGATGTCCATCAAGCAGCAGGTGACAACAAAGGTCTGCGCCAGGTCCGGGATGTCCACCATGTCTTCGTCGAGACGGGTGGCGGGAGTACCCTTCCGGGTCAGTTTTACTCCCCGGTCTGTATATTCGGTATGGACGCCGAGGCGGGTAAAGACTTCCGCGCCGCGGCTGTCGCCTTGATAGCTGTGGGCGAAGAGACCGAGCAGTTCGATTTCTGCCGTGTGCGCTTCTTCCTTCGTGCTGTCTTCACTTTCTTTTGCGCTACTTCTGTCTCCCCCTTTTATTTTTTCATTTTTAATTCCTTCTATTGCCATCATCTGATACCAGTAAGAGGCGGCGCTCCAATCGCTTTCTACGGTGAAAGGGGTATCCGTGTATCCGCCGGGGCTGACGGTGATGCAATCTTCGGAGACCCAGTCGGCTTGGGCGCCGAAGTCGCGCATCAGTTGCAGGGTCAGGTTGATGTAGGGGCGGGAGATGATGTCACCCGTCAAGTGCAGGCGCAGGCCTTTGGGAAGGACGGTACCAATCATCAGCAGGGCGGATATGTATTGTGAGCTGACATTGCCGGCGAGGGATATTTCGCTGCCGGTCAGTTCTGTTCCGGTGATGCGCAAGGGAGGGAACCCTTCGTTTCCGACGTATTCTATGCGGGCGCCGAGCTCTCGCAGGGCGTCTACCAGTATGCGGATGGGGCGTTGCTGCATGCGTTGCGTACCGGTGATGATTCGGGTGCCAGGAGTTACGCTGAGGTAGGCGGTGAGGAAACGCATGGCGGTGCCGGCGGCAAGGATATCTATATGTCCGGGATTTCCGTCGAGGGCGCGAGTCATCACTATGGTGTCGTCACAATCGCTCAGATTGCGGGGCAGGATATTGCCGTGGGCAAGGGAGTGGAGGATGAGTGCCCGGTTACTGATACTTTTGGATGCCGGGAGCTGTATGGCTGCGTGCAGTGAGGCAGGAGCGGAAACGGTATATCGCATGGTCGTATTTGTTAAGTTACGGTGGTAAGGAGTTTTTTTATTGTCACTGCAAAAGTAGGATAAATCTTTGGGAAATGGAAAAAAGGAAACTTGTTTCTGTGGTTTCAATCTTTCGTTTATCTTTGCGGAGGTAAGTCCTGCTATCGGGACGGATAGATATAATTAAGCATCATTCTTATGGAAATAGATTTAACCACCCCCGCCTTGCTGTTTTCGGCCATATCGCTGATTATGCTGGCCTATACCAACCGTTTCTTGTCCTATGCCCAACTGGTGCGCACCTTGAAGGAACAGTACATGGAGAACCCGTCTTCGGTGAAGGCGGCGCAGATTGCCAACCTGAGGAAGCGGCTCTACCTGACGCGTGCCATGCAGGTGGCGGGCATCTGCAGCCTGCTGCTGTGCGTGGTCAGCATGTTCTTTGTCTATATCCGTCTCCATCTGCTTTCGGCCTATATCTTCGGTTTGGCGCTGATATTGCTGATTATTTCGCTGGCCATATCGGTGTACGAAATATATATATCGGTGAAGTCTTTGGAGATACATCTCAACGATATGCACGAGTAGAGGCTCTACGGGATGATGTTCCGTACGGGGAGTTCCAGTTCTCCCCAGTCAATCATGGCATTGAACAGCCTGACAGTAGAGAATGAAGGCAAGTCTTCCGGTCTGATATCTTTTTCCTGCAAGATTCCTTCTTCCAGCAAGGCTGCCCGTTTGGTCCCTTTCAGCAGGGGATGTGCCGGCGTGTACCAGTGGGTACCGTCGGAAAGGGCGATGTTGGCGATGGAGGTGTCTGTCAGCAGGCCTTGTTTCACAATCAGAATGTCGTCGCATGCGCCGCGCAGGGCAAAGAGGCGGTTCAGCGGTTCGCGTCCGGTGCTTTTGTAGGTGTAGTCGATGTGGTCTGCCTGTATCAGTGCCAGCGAATGCACGTGCCGCACGGCGTAGGGGGAGTAGCTGACATCTTCAATACCTTTCTCACCATACACTACGCGTGCCTTGACGATACCTGCCTCGCAGCTGAGAGACGACAGATGGTCACGCAGTTGTAGCGGTGTACTTTCCGGCCAGAAGTGGGCGCGGGTATCGTTCAGCCTCCGATTGTGGCGGGAAAGGTTGCAGGCTTTTCCGTGGTCGATGCGTATGGTTTCAATAAATAGGCACATATATTTTCTGTATTACTTCGTTGTATTCGCTTTCCCACCGGCTTTTGGCGGTGATGCCGCCTCCTGCCTTGAAGTGGAGCCGGCCGTTTTCCTGCTCGATGAAGCGTATCATGACTGCGCTGTCCAGCTGTCCATCGGCATAATGCCCCATGATGCCGGTGTAGAAGCCCCGTTCGTAATCTTCGGCTTCGGCAATGATTTCCACGGTTTTGGGCTTGGGGGCACCGGTGATGGAACCGGCGGGAAGCAGGCGGAAGAGGATGTCGCCGATGTGTGCGGTATAATCTTCGGGGAGGGTCCCGCATATTTCGGAGCTGGTCTGGAGGATGGGGCCTTTGTTGGTTTGCAGGCGGTCTATGTATCGGTAGGAGGTTACCTCTACGTGCTCTGATACCATACTTAGGTCGTTGCGTATCAGGTCGACGATGGTGGCGTGCTCGGCGGCCTCTTTGGCATCCTGCATCAAAAGCTGTTCCGCATCAGGCAGGGTAGCGTCGATGGTGCCTTTCATGGGGAAGGACTTTATCTTGCCCTTCTCTATGCGGACAAAGATTTCGGGGGAGAAGCAGACGAATCGGTCTTTCAGCCACAGCTTGTACAAGGCTTCGGAGTGGAGGAATATTTCGTCCATTGTCAGATTGGTGCTGACGGGCACCCGGCAGGTGAGGTTTGTCAAGTAGCTGTTGCCCGCCAGTAGATTTTGCTTCACGAGGTCAAACGAGTGTTTGTATGCGGCGGGGGAAGGGGGAGTGATGTCCCACTGAATAAGACCGGCGTATCGGGCGGCTGTTGCAGCTACCCCCACGTTGCCTGCCTTCGGGAATTGGAAAAGGCAAGTGGCGGGATTTATCAGGTCGAGGGGCTCTACGTGCGACTGCTCTTGTGCGTAGTCTACGATGAAGAGGAAGGGCACATTGTCTCCGGCCAGTGCGTTCATGCGGGCGATAGCTTCTGTTCGGTTGTAAGTTTTCATATATCAGTAGACTGCAGAGGATATCACCTGGATTATCAGAATGAGGAATACCATTGCAATGGGATATACCGTGGCATAGGCTACGCTCGGTATGTTGCTGTCCGTCATGGAGTCGGCGGCGGCAAGGCCGGGCGTGCTGGTCATGCCACCGGTGATGGTGCCCAGCAGGTCGAGAATGTTTATCTTGAATACGAACAGTCCGACGATGACGGCCACCAGCATGGGTACCAGCGTGATGGCGGCACCTACGCCGAACAAGAGCCAGCCGCTTTCCTGGAATGTGGCTACCAGGTTCCGTCCTGCCGAGGTTCCCACTTCGGCCAGGAAGAGCAGCAGTCCCAGCTGGCGCAGCAGTTGGTTGGCTGGGCCGGACATAGACCACAGAATGGGACCGGTCTTTCCGATGGCACTGAGGAAGAGGGCCACCATGAGGATGCCTCCCGTCAGTCCCGGTGAGAACGACAGACTGTCCGAGAAGGAGATGTTCAGCTTGCCGAAGAGCACGCCCAGCACGATACCCAGGGCGATGGGAAAGAAGTCGGTGTCGGACAGTTGCTTGTTGTCGTTGCCCAGTAGGCGTGCCACGCCTTTAATACCGTCTTTCTCGCCTACCACCATCAGCTTGTCGCCGAACTTCAGTGCCAGATCTGGCGAGGGGGAGAGGTCGATACCGCTTCGGCGGACGCGGGTGACGGTACAGCCGAAGTTCTTCATCAGGTTGAGGTCGCCCAGTTGTTTGTTTATCATGTCCTTCTTGGTGAGCAGTAGAGATTCAATCTCCTGCATGTCTACGAGTGGCAGTTCGCCTTCTTCGCGCTGGCCCACGAGGACGGCGAGCTGGTTCAAGGCCTCTTCGCTGCCCACGGCTTGTATGTAGTCTCCCTCGTGAAGTATGGTCTGGGCGGTGGGGATGGCTATCTGCTCATTGTGCTTATGGCGTGAGATGACAGCTCCGGTCATGGCGCGCGCATTGATTTGCATCAGGCTCCGGTCGAAGACGGCGGGGTTGGTTACACGGAACAGGCAGGTTGTCAGTTCCGGGAACTGGCTGCGGCGTTCCTTCTCCAGTCGGCGCGCCTCCTTGTCGAGGTCGATGCGCATAATGCGGGGCAGCAGCTTGACGAAGAGGATGACGCCGATGACACCGAAGGGATAGGCGATACCGTAGGCGATGGAGGCTAGCGGAGAGTGGGTGCTGTCGATGGCTACGGCGAGTCCCGGCGTACTGGTCAGCGCGCCGGCTATGAGACCGACCACGCTGGGTGTGTCTATATCGAAAGCGTACTTCAATCCTACGGCTGTGAGGGCGGCAGAACAGATGATGAGCAGGGTGATGACGATAAGTGTCTTGCCCTTGCTCCGGAAGGAGTCGAAGAATCCGGGACCGGCCTGGATACCGATGGTGAAGATAAACAGCACCAGTCCGAAGTTGCCTAACTCTTTGGGGATGATGACGCCGAAGTGTCCGAACAGCAGGGCAATGAAGATGACAGCGGAGACGTCGAGTGAAAGCCCTTTAATCTTGATTCTTCCCAACATGAAGCCTAAAGCCACAATAAGAAAGAGCGCGAAATAGGAGGAGTTTAACAAGTCAGCAAACATAATCAGTTAAAGAGTTAGGAGTTTATGCCACAAAGATAGTGCAAAAAAGTGAGATAGAAAAAGGCATTGTTTTCTTGTGGTATATAAAAAAGGAGTTAAACCACGGTTTAACTCCTTAATATATATTGGCCTATATGGCCGGTATTCCTGCGTGGGGCAGGGCGGTACTTATTTTTCGAGTTCCTTCAGCAGTTCCTCTACGGCAGCTTTCAGTTGTGTGTCTTCTCCCTTCACGATGGTCTCGGGTGAATTGGCTACCTTGATGTCCGGCTCCAGCTGCGAGTTCTCCAGATAGCTGCCGTCTGGTAGGCGGTAGCCCACGACGGGGATGCCGAATACCAATGACGGGTCTTGCAGGCGTTCCCATGAGACGCTGGTCATGGTTCCCGGCACGGGCATACCTACCAGCTTGCCGATGCCGCGGTGGCTGTATACCCACGGCGTGCCGTGCGCATTGGAGTAGTTGGCCTCGCACATCACCATGATGGAGGGTTTGTTCCAGCGGCGGCTGGGCATGTCGCACGTCTCGCGACCGCGCACCACTTGGGTGAAGTATTTTTGTCCACTGAAAAGTATTTCTATATCCTCGTGCAAGCGTCCGCCGCCATTGAAACGGGTGTCGATGACGATGCCTTCGCGGTTGTTGTACTTGCCCAGGATGTCCGAGTAGACAGAACGGAAACTGTCGTCTCCCATAGACTCAATGTGCACGTAACCCAATCGGCCACCCGACCATCGGTCAACGTCTGCCGCGCGCTGTTTCACCCAGCGGCTGTAGAGTAAATCGCTGAACGCACCGTTCGTAATGGGGATAATGACCTCTTCCCAGTGCTCCTTGGTCTGCGGGTCGAAGAGAGAAACAAGTGTTTTCTTCCGTGCCTTGTTGTTGAGCAGCGTGTAATAGTCCGCATCGGGGGTGATTTCCACGCCGTCTATCTTTTCGATGACTGTGCCGGCTTTCACCCGGGTGTTGGCTGTGTCGAAGGGGCCTTTCTCTACTACTTCGGCAATGAGCATGCCCCGGCCCGTGTAGTTCCAGTCGAAGAACAGTCCCAGACTGGCAGTAGGCTCGGACTGCCCTTTGGGATAGAAACGGCCGCCGGTGTGAGATACGTTCAGCTCGCCCAGCCATTCGCTCAGCAGTTCGGCAAAGTCATAATTGTTGTCGATATGGGGCAGGAAGCGGCGATAGGCGGCGGTCATCTTCTCCCAGTCCACTCCGTGCATATTGGTATTGTAGAATCGCTTCTGCTGCTGGCGGTACACGTGGTCGAACATGTATTCGCGCTCCGCAGCCAAATCCATCTTGGCATCTACCTGGAAGGTGATGGGGGTCAGCGCATCGGATGAAGTGTCCATTTTCTGCATCTTGCGGCTGCCCAGCAGGAAGAGGCTCTTGCCGTCCTTGTCCAGCTGCATGTCCGCCCATCCGGCATCCATCTTGTGCAGCAGGCGGGTCTCTTTCTTGCGTAGGTCCATCTTCCAGAGGTCGTATCCGCCTTCGAAGGCAGCCAGGTAGTAGAGTGTCTCGCCATCCTTGGAGATGATGGTGCTGCCCATGTCGGAAGAATTCGGGGTGAGGCGCACCACACGGTCTTCGATGCCTCGCAGCTCGACGACGATGTCTTTCGGCTGGTCATCTTTTTCGTCAGTATTGCTGTCTTTCTTGTCGTCTTTCTTCTTTTTATCCTTGTTTTTGTCTTGGGGGGTGTCTTTTCCGGCAGACTTCTTCTGTTCCTTCTCCAGCTCCTTGCGCAGTTCGTAGTCTTCCTTGCTCAGGCAGTATTTGTCGTAGGCGTCTTGGTTGAGGAAGACGAGCATGGCGTCGTTCAGCGAGCCCCATGAGGCGTGGGCACGCATGCCGTAGCGTTCGGTGGTGAAGAGGATGGCGTTGCCGTCCAGCGCAAAGCGGGGATAGCCGCTCATGTAGCCGCTATTGGTGAGGTTGATGATGTCTTTGCCTCCCTCTGCGCTGACCAGGCCGATGTCGGAGTAGGGGTCGTGCTTGTTGCCGGTGAACTCAAGTGTAAACCACTTGCCGTCCGGCGACCATGCGTAGTCAAATCCTCCGCCGGTGCTGTACCAGGTGGAGCCGTCCGTAATCTGGCGCACCTTTTTCGTTTCCAGATTGAGCACCATCAGCCGGATGCGGTCTTCGATAAAGGCGAGTTCCTTACCGTCGGGCGAGAATTGCGGATGGGCACGTTCCACGGTGGTGGAGGGCAGCAGCACTTCTTCTTCAATCAGCGTGGCGTTCGGGAAGTTAGGGTCTTCCTTGCGGGCTATCTTGGCAAGGTAGAGCTGCCAGTTGCCGCCTCGCTCGCTGGCGTAGGCCAGGGTGCGGTTGTCTGGCGCAAAGGAGAGGCCCGCTTCGCGTGCCGGTGTGTGCGTCACCTGCTTGGTAGTGGCATAGTCTGCCGAAGTGACAAAGACTTCGCCGCGCAGAGTGAAGGCAATCTGCTTTCCGTCCGGGGACACAACGGCAGAAGTGGCTCCGTCGGAAGACTGCAGGTTGGCGAATTGCGGCCGGTCATCGCGCACAATTTCTATGGCGACTTTCTTCGGGGTGGCATCCGGCTGCTGGGTATAGATTTCGCCGTCGTAACCGTAGCACAACGTCCCGCCGTCACTCATAGAGAGGAAGCGCACGGGATGTGTCTTGAAGCTGGTGATGGGCTTCACCTCTCGGGGCTGTGCCAGTGGGAAGGCATACACATTGAATGAGCCGCCGTTTCTCTCACTCAGAAAGTAAACCGTTCTTCCATCGGGTGACAACACCGGGTTGCGGTCTTCGCCCGCGCGGTCGGTGAGGTTGGTATGGATACCCGTCTTTGCATCATACAGCCAGATGTCGCGGGTGATGGAGGAGGTGTGGTGCTTTCTCCATTCATCTTCAAATCCCTTGCGGTCTTGGTAGAGGAACTGCTGGCCCGCCTTGTCGAAGCAGACCGCTTCGGCAGGGGTGCCCAGCACTTGTTCCGTACGCCCTCCCGTTGCAGGTACTTTGTAAAGCTCGGTCATGGCCGACGTGGGGAAAAGAGCGCTGCTTGCCGGGTCCTGGATGGAGGCGGAAAACAGGATATACTTTCCGTCCGGAGTGAATGTGGAGGGTATCTCGCCGGTGGAGTGGGTAGTGAGCCGTTGGGCGGTTCCGCCGTCTGCCGGCATCACGAATACGTCGAAGTTGCCGTATCTGTCGCTGGCAAAGGCTATTTGTTTGCCGTCCGGCGACCATATGGGGGTACATTCGTAGCTCTCTTGGGTAGTAAGCTGTGTGGCGGTTCCACCTTTGGCAGGCACCTTGTAGATGTCTCCTTTGTAGCAGAATGCGATTTCCGTACCGTCGGGAGAAATTTGCACATCGCGCATCCAGAGCGGCGTGGCGGCATGTCCGGCAATGGCAGTAAGGCCTAGTGCAAGGATTGCAAGGGTTTTCTTCATAAATGTGTGGGTTGATGTTAATATAGAATGTTTATAAACGTCATGATGCTGTCCACAAGGCAAGGAGCGAGGTACGTCATTTCATACCTCGTGCCTTGTATATCTGTTCTTTGGCATTGTTGATGCTTTGGAACTTCTCTTCTGCGGCTTTCTTGATGTCTTCGCCCAGCGTTGCCACCCGGTCGGGATGGTGTTTCAAGGCTAGGCGGCGGTAAGCGGCACGCACTTCGTCATTGGTGGCGGTAGGTTCAATTTCAAGTACTTTATAGGCCTCGTTCAGTGAGCTGCCGCCCAGGTTGAGCATGGATTCCACTTCCTTGACGGATAGTCCCATGTACATGGCCACTTCTTTCAAGGCTTCTATCTCCTCGTTGCAGACGTGTCCGTCGCTTTTGGCAATTTCTACCAAGAATACCAGCAGTTGCAAGCGTTCCTCGTATGTCAGGTTGGCGGCAATCTGCGTTCCACAGTCACGGATGGTGTTTTTAAATGCCAGTGGGTTTTGTCTGTCCATCTGCTTGCGCTGTTCGAAGAGGTTGAGCAGTATTCGTTCTCCCTCGCCCACGGCAGCCTCACCGAATGTGCTTCTCAGAAAGCGGCGGACGAATTCCATTTCACTATGCATGATGCGCCCGTCTGCACGGATAATGTACGAAGCCATCACGAGCATGGAGAAGAGGAAACTGTTCCGTTGCCCGGTATAGGTAGTGCCGCGCGTTGGTTCTTCTCCATAATAACTGCCTGCGTCATTTGAATCGGTGTCGAACAGTGAACCGAATACAAAACCTGCCAAGGCTCCCAGCGGTCCTCCGGCCATGAAACCGATGATGCCGCCTATCCATTTAGCTGCTCCCATAATTTTTTTTGTTTAAAGTGCAAAAATAGAGATTTCTTACGAGAATTCCAGTAATTTGATGGGCTATTCCCACTGAAGCGAATAGCACCGTCTTCTTTTTGTACATATTCAGCATATTCATGGCAGCAAGTCTGTCATTAAGAAATACTATAAAAATTAAGGAGTTAAGTCTTAGACTTAACTCCTTAATGCTCAACAGTCGGGATGACAAGATTCGAACTTGCGACCACACGCCCCCCAGACGCGTACTCTACCGGGCTGAGCTACATCCCGAATTGCGGGTGCAAATGTACGGCTTTATTTTAAAATAGCAAATATTTATAGTGCTTTTTTTATTGAATGAACCTATATTTTGCAGTTTCAAGGCTTTCGGCCAACGTGCCCTACTTTCTTTTTACTTGTATGCCTGCTTCGCAAGGCAATGGCTTTGAGCGGGCAGGCATACTTTGAATGAAGTTATTGCAGGTTTAGGCTATTTCTTACGGAAGTGACAGCCGGACTTTCGGGCGTTACGGATTTCCGGGTACAATAATCGAATTCCGCAGACTTTTCGCCGCTGAATGATTTCCATTTCAGTTTCAATTTAACGGTCTTGCCTTCTGTATCAGGCAGGGCATCCAACTTGAAAGCAACCAGACCGTCCGCATACCTGCCGTAAATATCGCCCTTGGCATTGTGGCGGAATTCTACTTCATACGGGTTTTCCGGATTCTCGCTCAGCAGCAGATTGACAAAGTGCTTTGTTTGATAGTCTCCTTGCTGAGTTCTAAAGCGAAGGGTTAGATAACCGTCTTCTGCAATGGTCACCCAATCGTTCACAATTTCCACCGGGTCGGTGCCGTATACGGTATCGTTCTCTTCACCCAAATCCGGGGCGATGGGTTTGGTAAGGATACTGTCTATCCAGTTTATATGTACAGCTTGGGTGTAGATATCGCTGGGCTCGTCCACTTCCTTGTAGTTTACCAAAGCGCGGACTTCCTTTTCGCCATAGGGAGATTTCGTCATGTTGGTAGGCAGCAGAGTGGTCTTGTCATCCAATTGCAGAAAGACTGTCTGGTCTGCATCGGTCTTTACCGTTACCAGGGCATTGGGGAATCTCATGGCATAATTATCATCGTCGTCCAGGCATGATTGGAGGCTTAAGGAACTGATGGTTGCAATAGCGATTAAAATTTTCTTGTTAAAGATTGACTTTATTTTCATAGTGTACTCTTTTAAATTAAACATTCGGAATAGGCTTCACTTTTATAAAAATAGCATATTTGCGAAAACCCTGCATGCGGCATTGTTAATTAATGATAAGAGCCGGAGTAAGCTGGTGCGGAACATTATTCCCCGATACATGAAAGATATTTGTATATCAGGTGGAATATGATTATCTTTGCTGTATGAGATGCACATCTCGCGTGTGTTGAGATGTATGTCTCGAACTGCATGAGATGTGCATCTCGTGCATGTTGGGGAATAGCTGTCCGGCAGTATGGAAACTGGCTTTCTGTTGAGGGGAAGTAAACTTCGGGTGGGGTGTCGGCAGTCTGGTTGCAGTAAGAAACATTATGTTCATTGTGAAAAGAGTATGAGTATAGTCTATTTGGTTCGAAAGAAGGTTTTCCGCACGGCGGAAGGGGTGAAGCAACTCTATTATGCTGTGCAGCGTGTGTTACAGCGGCGTGGAGGTGTGACGGCAGAGCTGCTGGCGCAGCGTATGGCATCCAGAAAAGGGATGAGTTCGGGAGACGTGCAGAGTGTATTGATAGATTTGCCGAAGTTTATAGAGGAAGCGCTGATGGAGGGAGAGTCGGTGACCATTAAGGGGCTGGGCTCCTTCCATGTGGCGGTGACGAGTGACGGGTTTGAGCATCCCGACGATGTGATGCCGGGCAAGGTACGCTTATCCCGTGTCTATTTTCGTCCGGATAAGTCGCTGGTGGCGAGGCTGAACAGCGGGATGGATTTCTACCGTTATCCGCTTAGCCGATATTTCCCTCACGATATGTTGCGGCCGGAAACGCTGCGAAAGGAGCGGGCCGAGGGAAAGACGGGAATTCCGGATGAAGACCCGGTTGGGATGGAAAATGATACGGAGGACTTTTCGGGGGAGGAGTGAGCGATGAATGTGGAAGAATTCAGAGAATACTGTCTCTCCTTGCCGGGAGTGAGCGAGAAGATGCCTTTTCCTAATGTGGCCGACAGATACAGCCGCGATGTGCTTTGCTTTTATGTGGGCGACAAGTGGTTCTGCTTTGTCAATATCGAAGTGTTCGACTTCTGCTGCATCAAGTGCCGCCCGGAGGAATCAACGGAGCTGCGGGCAAGGTACGAGGGGC
>OGHG01000144.1_pt1 | contig 17220 bp, 10 predicted proteins | sample 1571491 | NCBI WGS metagenome assembly OGHG01 (sample SAMEA2582052, study PRJEB24529) | metagenome | biome: Human gut stool | place: China | collected 2011
ATGGATGGAGCTCTTTTCAATTAGAATACAGCGCACTTTTCAATTAGTATCTACATTTCATGGGTGAATAAGAAGAACTTTGCGCCTGAATTATGAACACAACCATTATATAACACGCTCAAAAGACTATAACAATGGAAAAGACTTACTCCCAGGCCCCGCTTCCTTTCGTGGGTCAGAAACGCATGTTCGCATCGGAATTCAGGAAGGTTCTGAAGCGTTTCAGTGACAAGACTGTTTTCATCGACCTGTTCGGTGGTTCCGGCCTGCTGTCGCATATCACCAAACGGGAACGGCCGGATGCCACTGTAATCTACAATGACCACGACAACTATCGTGAACGTCTGGGGAATATTCATCGTACCAATGAACTGCTGGAGGACCTGCGTGAGACAGCCAAAGGTTATCCCCGGCATAAAAAGATCACAGGCAGTATGCGCGATGTGTTTTTAGAGCGCATACTTCAGGACGAGCAAAACGGTTTTGTGGATTATCTTACCCTTTCATCATCCCTTCTTTTCTCCATGAAGTATGTTCTGAACTTTGAAGAATTGAAGAAGCAGAACCTTTATAACAAGTTGCGCCAAAACGATTACAACTGTGACGGTTATCTTGACGGTCTGGAAGTGGTCTGTTGTGACTATAAGGAACTTGCGGATAAGTACAATGCCGATACGGATGTTGTCTTTCTGGTTGATCCGCCCTACATGGCAACGGATATCAGTACATACAAAATGGACTGGAGGCTGCAGGATTACCTGGATGTACTGCTTGTCCTAAGCGGGCATCCGTTTGTCTATTTCACTTCCGGAAAATCACCCATACTGGATTTCTGTGAGTGGATGGAGCAACATCCTGGTATAGGCAATCCTTTCAGGGGGACATGCAAGTCCACACTTACGGCACGAATGAACTACAACTCGTCCTATACGGATATCATGCTTTACAAAGGGACTGCAGAAGCAGCTTAAGAACGTCCTTATATACCATCATATACATTTTACCACCTTGAATTCATCTTAGAGGACACTCCGGATGTGATATCCTGAGTGTCCGTTCTCTTTTTATTGTATATCGCAACGCAATTGCGATGAACCGCCGTACCTTGCTTCCCGAAAGCATATCATTATAATTAAAACAGACAGTTATGTTGAATAAAAGCAGTGCATTACCGGGAACAGCCCGGTTAAAGGCGATCCTGGAAGATCCGGATACGATTCTACAAATTGAAAACCCTACCGAGAAAATGCAACTGGCCGCAGTACAGAAAAAGCCGGAACTCATTGGGCATCTTCCTTTTGCCACAGAAAAGGTACAGCTCTCGGCTGTCATCACCTCTGCGGAAAGCATCTTCCTGATACACAACCCTTCACCGACAGCCTGTTTCGTCGCTATGGAAGGGATATTGGGACTAAGTCTTTTCCCCGGCCGGACAGTACTGGAAGCGGCAAAAGAACTGGTGCTGCAGATGCAGAAAGACAAAGCCGGGGAAAGGTCGAGTACAGCAGCCATTGAAAAATTCATGAAAGAAGTCGAACCTTTTAAAAACTGACACATATATGCCTACCGTTTTAGAACGACTGGCCGCCCTTTTCAGCCGGGATATGAGGGCGGTTCTCCGAAATCCCCGCGCCATCAGCATGATTGAAAACCCTTCCGAGCGTGTCCAGATGGCGGCAATACGAAGGGACAGAAGTGTTATCTGCTTCATAGACAAGCCTGCGGAAAAGGTACAGCTTGCCGCAATCAAGGGAGCCCCGCATAATATCCATTTCATTGCCACACCCAGTGAAAAAGTGCAGCTTACCGTCATACGCAACAGGCCTGTCTATATCGGTTTCATTTCTTCCCCTACGGAAAAGGCCCAGATAATGGCCGTGGAAAGAAAACCGGAATGCATCTCCCTGATAAAAAAGCCTGCGGAAAAAGTACAGTTAATGGCCGTATTGAGAAATCCTCAATACATCGCTTCCATCAAGGAACCTGCAGAGAAGGTACAATTGGCGGCCGTACAGAAAGCTCCGGAGTATATCCGGTATATTGAAGAGCCGACAAAGAAAGTACAACATATGGCCGTACAAGGAGATCCGGGAGTATTCCGGTATATCAAATCCCCTTCCGAGACAGTACAGCTGGCCGCAGTACAAGCCAGGGGAGAAAATATCGGTTATGTATCCGCACCTTCGGAAATCATGCAGTTTGCTGCAGTCAGGGAGAATCCCGGTAATGTCCGGTTCATTGAAGAACCGGCGGAGAAAGTACAGCTTTTTGTTCTGCATACTGACAAAAAAGCCGCACAGCTCATCCGGCATCCTTCGGAAGAGGTGAAAAGACAGGCAGAGGAGATGTACGGTGTCAAACTGGAAGGTGTTGCTGAGATAAAAAACGAAACGGAAACAGAAGCAGGAACTGCAACATCGAAGGACAAGGACAATGCCGATGCAAATGAAAACGCTTCTGCCGGGAAGAAAAGCAGGGAGACGCAAAAGCCGTCCGCCAAAACCGTAAAGGCCGCCACCGAAAAACTGGACGGGGAGATAAAGGACATCAATATGGAATATGACAAAGCCGTCCGGGAGATCCGGCAGAAAGAAGATGCCGGTTCCCGTCAGTCCGCGCTTCGGAGTGCCGGGGCAAACAGGGACAGACAGCTTGCTAAAGCCGTCGGGCAATTCAGTGAGTCGTCAACTTCCGGAAAGAAAGGGTACGATATGGAAAACATCATCAAGGATTTGCGCAAGGAAGGTGTCAAGGTGGAGAATATGCAGGCTACGGAATGGAATGCCCTGCTCAAAGGCAAGAGTATAAGTTCTTCCGCCGGTTCCACCACCCGGAAGGCCGCGACAAAAAGCCGTGCGTTGATGCTTTCGAAAACGCCGGTGGGATATACGCTCAAAGCCATAGGTACGACCAACCGGATGAGCCGGCAGGCCAGTGCCGATATGTAGAAGTTGAGTTCGTAATCTAATAGTATTACTTGTTTACTTATTTACTTTAATTTTATTTGAAGTAAATAAGTAAACAAGTTTTTCTTTCCGGATAAATCATATTGTCGTACTAACCGATAGTTAAGCTGATGGAAAATACATCTGAAAATGTTTTCACAAATGAAGAACAGGATATCATAGCGCGCAGCAAGGCGGCAGGATGTTATATGCAGGCTCCGAACGGACAGCCCACAAATTTGAATGAAAGGCAGTGGGTACAGGTCAGAACCGGAGCCTTCAAGGCATGGTTCGGAGATTGGGAAAAGGCCGCACGCATAAAAAAACTGTATAATGCCAGACCTGTGGAAATAACAGGCAATGAGATTGCACCGGGGGATGATCTGAAACAATACAAGAAGAATGCCCTGGAATACGGCAAGAACCTGCGGGGTGAATATACGAATAAGGATACAAACACCCCGATATCCCTGACCGGCGGTAACAGTCGCGGCGGCATCCGGGAAATACTGCAGCATGACTACAAGGACAAGGAGCATCTTCAGAGCATTGCCGCCATTCCTCGGATTATAGAGGATTCGATTTTCATAGACGAGCTTCCCAACGAGGATGTCGGCAAGTATCCGGGGATAAAGTCGTTTTCCTATTATGTATGCGAGTTAAAGATAGGCGGGAGCAATTATACCGTCAAGGCGGTTATCGCCAATCAATACAACGGCATCAGATACTATGACCACAGACTCTCAAGCATAGAAAAGAGCGAATTGCTCTCAATTATCCCAACAATACAAAAAGCTGGAATTGAAAGTAATCCGCTCCTTTCCAATTTCAAAGATAAGCGTTTGTTTTCTATTCTCCAAACAAACAGCTCAAAAGTTGTGGATGAGAACGGGGAGCCGTTGGTGGTCTATCATGGTACATCCCTTTCAAGGGAGCAGGAAGGGCACAAAACCCGGTTCAGGATTGACGATGACTGGGTGATAGATGTGACCGACGCCCCTTTCCACACTTTCAGGGGCGGCGCATATGGCGGATTGATTTTCACCTCCTTTGACGAGGGAAAGGCCAGTAGCATCGGGTCGATACGCAGTATGGAACTGCCGGACGATGAAAACGGAGAAGAACAGTGGACGGAGGTAAGCTACGTATATGACCTCTTTGCCAATGCCAGGAAGCCTTTCGATGTAAAAGACGGGAATGCAGTCCGAGAGGTTCTGGATGAGTTAGGGGAAAATATTACAGCTTACGACTTCTATCTCGGTCTGGAACTCCCTGTTTCCCGAGAGGACGCGGAGAAAATGCTGGCAGGCGGTAACTCCTGGCGTATAGTGGAGACACCTACCATGCAGAAAGTCATCAGGGCAAAGGGCTATGATGCCATCCGGAGTATGGATGAGGGCGTCGAATGCCTGGCCGTTCTTGCTCCGAACCAACTGAAGGCGGCCGGCAAATATCTGTATTCGGAGCGGAACACCGGCGCTTTTTCGCCGGACATCCGTTTCCGGCAGGTATACCATGGCAGTCCGGCCTCCTTCGAACATTTCGACCGTGCCTTTACCGGAACCGGCGAAGGGGCGCAGGCCTACGGCTGGGGCACTTATGTGACAGAAGTGGACGCAATAGCCAAAAGGTATGCGGCCATCGGCATAAAGCGGGGAAACCACATCACCTATGACGGGGAGCCTTTATCCTCGGTACTTGACAACGAATATTATTTTGATGGCGTATGGAGAGTATGGAAACGTCAGATCCTTTCTTCCACCGACGTGGACAGTTTGAAACGGAACATTTCTTCCGTGTATATGGACGGGCGTGCTGCGGGCACATACAGCAGAAGGCGAAAGGCATTCGAGCAGCAGAAAAAGGATTTGCTTTCCGACATCGATGCCGGCAGGATATGCATTGAACTGCCACGCCACCTTTATACAGTGGAAATTCCGGAAAGCAACGGGACGAACTACCTGCGATGGGAGTCTCCGGTATCGCCGGAACAGCAAGGACAAATATTCCTGCAACTGCGAAAAGAGCATATACTTTTCTCCGGTGTTACAAGCGATTTTTGGAATGGCAAGTCCCATGTATGGAACAGTGGCAAGGAGTTCTATGGCTTTCTGGACTATATGTTCATAGATTTGGAAACGGACACTGATTCGGGACGTCTCGCCAGCGAGTTTCTTTCGCGGGCGGGTTTTACCGGTATTGACTATCCGGCGGAGTATTCGACCGGCGGCCGGGCTGACGGTGCACGGAACTATGTCATTTTCAATGAGGCCGACCTGAAGATAACCGCCCATGAACGTTTCCGTTTCATAGGAGAAAAAGGGGCTTCCAACCTTGACCGGTTTGAAGGAGTCTGTTCGCGTCTGGAAAACCTTGCAGTGGCCCGCGAAATGGAAAAGTCAGGCAAGGATGCCGGAACAATAAAAATGGCGACAGGCTGGGAACGCGGAGTTGACAGCAAGTGGCGCTATGAGACACCGGATTTCGAATACCATCCGGCCGGAGATCTGGGCTATTCACGACTGCTGGAAAAACAGTCCTGGCATGGGGAGCTTGAAAATCTTCTTGACCGGCAAATAGAGGGGAAGATGCTCCCTGAGGCGGAGTGGAAACGTTTTGCGGAACTGACGGAACTGGCAGCCGGACTGAAGGAACAGGATGCACTGCGTGAACGGATTTATCTGGATGACTATGTGAAAGACGATGAACTGTTCCATGCCTATCCTGAAATGAAACAAACCCGGTTGGAGTTTGTAGACCTGCCATCGGCTGACTACGGCGGAACCTATCTCCATTCGGATAACAGGATAGTAGTAAACATTTCCCGGACAGATGATGTAAAGTCCGTCCTGGCACATGAGATACAACATGCCATACAACGCATGGAGGGATTTGCAAGGGGAAGCAGCCCGGAGGAATTTAAAAATACGGCAGAGAATGTGATTCTGGATATCGTACAGGCCACTGACGGAGGTTTCGACAACACCCCGAAAGGTATATTCGCTGCGCTTGGCCGGGAAGTACCCTATGGGACAATATTGAGGCGTTACGATTACCCTCTCAGCCTCGTGGCTGAAAAATACGGGTACGAAAATATCTTTGACCTGGTGAATGACATTGACCGGTTCAAAAGCAGCATACAGAAATACCGTTCCACTGCTGGGGAAGTGGAAGCGCGTAATGTGCAGGCCAGGATGAATTTTACTTCCGGCCAAAGACGGAACACGCTTGCCGTTTCCACCGAGGATATTGCCCGCAGCGAACAGATATTCCTTTCAAGGGAGGCTCGGATGGATGAACTCGCACGCCATGCGTCTTTTCTGGCCGGAAAACAGCATATTCCTTTGGAAGTGGTCCGTCGTGCCGATGAGGTAAGCTCTCCTGACGTGCGCGGCCTACTTTCCTGCGGAAAAGACATCCGGGGATGGTATGACATTCCCTCGCAGCATATATGCCTGTATCTTCCGCACGCCCGGGGGAAAGAGGATATCGAACGTACCCTGTTGCATGAAGGTGTGGCGCATTATGGTCTGCGCAGACTTATCGGGGACGGGCATATGGATGCGTTCCTGGACGAAGTGTTTGCCGGCTGCGGGGAAAAGTTGCGCGGTGAAATTACCCGCCTGGCCGGGACGGAAAAATTAGACATACGGGTTGCCACTGAGGAGCATCTAGCGCATATAGCAGAGAACGGTATCGAACTGTTCGTTTGGGAAAGGATCAGCCTGGCTTTCAGGAACCTTCTGCGGAAGCTGGGATTCAATATCGAGATCGGCACGAAAGAGCTTAGAAGTATACTCCATGCTAGTGGGGAGAACCTGAAAAAAGCGGAAACAGCAGCCGCACCTGAAAAAATCCGGATATCCGGAGGTGAGCTTATACTGGAGCCAAAACATGGCAGTGCCTGTATCAAGAAAAGAGGTTCGGAAGTGGATGTAACACCGGTACTGGAGAAGATGAGAGAAGCGGGTGTCAAACCGGTTTCCTTTACTCCGGAACAATGGAGAATGCTTTTTAGCGGAAAATCCTTGCAGCTGGCCGATGGCAGGATGCTTATGGTTGTCAAGGGACCTTCGGGCTATGGAGTAAGGCTCACCGGGATGGCAGCCTTAAAGAGGAAAGTTACAGAAATGGAATTATAACGGAAATAATTTGCGATATGAAAACGGATAGACACAAGTTTCTTGATAAGGCTGAACCGGAGAATGAACCGGCGGGGATATGTAGTTTTTCCTGGGGAAACCGGGAGCTCAGGATCTTTGGTGAACAAATGACCTTACAAGTCAACGGAATTTCCCATGATATGACTTCTGTGTTGGATGAACTTCGTGATATCGGGGCAAAACCGGAGAAGACAAGTCCCGCCAGATGGATATCACTACTGCGGGGAAAGCCGACTAACCTGCCGGGGTACGACAGACCGCTTATGATAATCAAAACCCCGTCCGGTTATACGGTCAGATGTCTGGAAACTACGAGTTGCAGGGATGATAAATCGTTGCAGATGGATTTACTGTAAAACAAGTAAATTACATATTAAGTATTAAAGTAAATTATTATAGTAGTATGGAGAATTGTGTCATTTATATCAAGCTGTTTATATTGGCAGTGGCTTCACTGATAACAGGAGTTTCCACCATAAGTCGCAAATGGTATATCAATTTCTTTGTTTTTTTGCTTTGCATAATTGTTGAAACCTGTCTGGCATATCTGTTTTTTCCGGCATATGTGTTTTATCCGGCATGTGCTTCCCTGGTCATATTCGTCCTGTCATGGTTATGGGAACGGGGCAAACCGAAAAGCCCCGGAGAAAACAATAACCCGATCAGGCTCCCCGTACAATCGGGAATATCGAAAAACTATCTGGAATTTTATTATTACTATTCCAATTTCCTGATTTATGGCGGAGCCGGTTCAGGAAAGACCAAGAGTATAGGCAAGTGGTTGTTGGAGGAATATATCCGTTTGGGGTTTGCCGGCTTTATATACGACTTCAAGGACATCGATTATACCCGGACTGCCTATAACCTGATAGAGAAGCATGGTTATCCGCACAAGTTTTATTATGTCAGCTTTGACAGGCCCGCGCGTTCATACCGTTTCAACCCGCTGAAAGTTGTAAAGGACCGCACCGAACTGTTGCAGCTCATGGAGGATATCCTGCTTGCGCTGCTTCCCAAGAAAGAACAGCAGAATGAATGGGTGGCCGGTGGGCTGGGTATTCTGCGTGGAGTGGCTTTCAGGTTTTGGGACGAGTTTCCCGAATACTGTACGCTGCCTCATATCATGGCGTTCATCATGACGGCTTCTTCCCGGCAGCTTTCCATGTTTCTTCAGCAGAATCTTGTTTCGGAAATGATGGCCGGTGCTTATCTGAAGGCAGAAGGCTCCGAGAAGACACAGGCCTCCTATCTTTCCACCCTGTGTAATAATCTGGCAACCATATCACAAAACGAGGAGATTGCCTATATCCTTTCGGGGGATGATTTTGATTTCAACCTGATCGACCCGGAAAACCCCAAACTGTTTGCCATCAGCAACAGCTTCTCCAAGAACTCGGTCTATGCACCTGTCATAGGCATGCTCATGAGTATATCGGCCAGACAGTTCACCATGCAGAACAAGATCCCGTTCGTGTATGTTCTGGATGAAATGACAACGGTGAACATCAAGAACTTTGAAACGCTGCCTTCAGTATTGCGTGAATATCTGTGCGCTTTCATCCTGCTGACACAGTCCGGTTCCAAGCTGGAGAACCTGTATGGTAAACTCGACAGGGCATCGGTGGAAGCCAATTTTGGAAATCTCTTTCTCGGACGTACCAAAGACGTGGAGGCATTGAAATATTACCCGTCGATATTCGGTAAGGAGGAAAAGGAGCGGAAATCCAGAAGTACCGGAAAAAGTGGCGGTGGTACGAACAGGAGCGTGACCGTATCCTCACAGAAAGAGGACATCTATCAAGGACGCGATTTTGCGGATTTGGAACCGGGAGAGTTTATCGGTTCGGCCACCCGTGCCAATGTAGACTATTTCAAGGTGAAGTTAAAGGAGTTCAACCAGAAGAACGAGAAACCTCTGCCGGATGTCAGGGTATTGGAACCTGAAGAAATCAGCAGGAATTTTGCAAGAATACTTGATGAAGTCCGTGAACTGTTTCCCTGTGAATAGTGATAACGGCACATAGGTTCTGGTTCTTGTATTACAGTAGAAGCCTTTGCGGATTATCCAATTGCTTCTCCTATCACAATCTCATATAGCACACAAGGAACTTTCACATACTATGATGATCCACATGCACCCTGTCAAACACCTATAGACTACTTTAGCAGCAAGATTCATACTAAGACTTTAAAGGTTGAAGAATCTGATTGGGAATGCTAAGTGATGCTATTCTATTAATCATATCCTCTGCTAAGGTAGATTTTGATATTTTTTTAATTCTCAATATAATTATATATAAAATAGAATAACCGTTTGGAATAAGAAAGAGGATGTATCTTTAGGATATGACCTATTTCTTTTTCCCCTGCGGAAACCTCCGCCCTTTCCTCGCCGGCAACGAAAAAAACTTTTCTTCCCAGTTGCCTTATCCGAAATTTTAAATACCTTTGTACTTGAAATGGTTCTGTTTTGTCCGTCCGGGCAAGCAGATTAAAAGGGAATCGGGTGAAAATCCCGGACAGTCCCGCTGCTGTGAAGCTCCATTTTCAACTTTGCGAAAAATACTTATGCCACTGATGTAACAATTACATTGGGAAGGTTTCGCGAGGGGAGTCAGTCAGAAGACCTGCCATCATTCATTACCTACTGTCCTCTGGGGTTAGGACAATGGTCTGTTTTAAGTTTACATTTTTTAAGCTTGTGAGTTTTTGAGTCCTTTAGCCAATGCAAAGCAATAACTTACAAACTCAAAAACTAAAGACCTAAATACTTAAATATTAAACATACAACGCGTATGATGTATTGCAAATGCAGAAGGCATCTGTCCTTCGATATTCTACTGTTCCTTGCGATTTGCATTGGAGGGAATACGCCCTTATGGGCACAAAGTAGGCTGGACAGCATCCAACAGTTGGACGAAGTGGTGGTCACCGCCAAGTCGTACAAGGAAGTCATCCCTGCGCAGAAAATGGACAAGCTCACTCTACAGTCGCTGAACAGTTTCTCCGTGGCCGATGCCATCCGTTACTTCTCGGGTATCCAAATCAAGGATTACGGAGGGATAGGTGGACTAAAAACTGTGAACATCCGCAGCCTGGGTACCCACCATGTGGGAATTTTCTATGACGGCATCCAATTGGGAAACGCCCAAAACGGACAGGTGGATTTGGGTAAATTCTCATTGGAGAACATGGAAGAAATCTCGCTTTACAACGGGCAGAAGAGCGAAATTTTCCAACCGGCCAAGGACTTCGGTTCTTCAGGCTCAGTGTACCTGCGTTCGCGCACGCCACAATTCGCCGAGGGAAAGAAGTATAATCTGAAAGCCACCGTCAAGGGAGGCTCATTCGATTTGATCGACCCTTCCATCCTCTACGAATACAAGTTCAGTGACCGGATGAGTGCTTCGTTCAACGCAGAGGTTATCAACTCGTCCGGAAAATACAAGTACCGCTACAAACGGGTGTATCCCAACACCCACCAGGTGATGTACGACACTACCGCCGTGCGCCAAAACGGTGATGTATTCTCCACTCGGATCGAAGCCGGACTCTATGGCAAAATACCCGAAGGCTTCTGGCGAATAAAAAGTTACTTTTATCACTCCAACAAGGGTATTCCCGGAGCCATTGTAAATAATGTATGGAAGAACTCGCAGCGGCAGACCGACCGGAATTTTTTTACACAGGGCACTTTCCAGAAATCCCTGTCCCGCCGGTTCGACCTGCAAGCTAACGTGAAGTACGCCTACGATTATATGAACTATGTTAACCCGGACACCACGTTAATGCTGATAGACAACACCTTCAAGCAACAGGAAGTGTATGCCTCTGTGGCAAGCAAATATGCCGTCAACCGCGTTTGGGACATCGCCCTTTCGGCCGACATGCAATATAACGTTCTACACTCGAACATGGACGGCTTTGTCTTCCCCCGCCGACTGACCACTCTGGTGGCAGTGGCCACTGCGCTCGACTTGGGTAAAGTGAAGATACAGAGCAGCTTGCTCGCCACTTGGGTGCGCGAACGCATTCGCTCCGGCAACACAGCTCAGGAAGATTCAGCCAAGGCAGCTCCCGACAAGCGGGAATTTACTCCTGCCGTCTTTCTGTCTTACAAGCCCTTCAAGAGACACGATTTCAACATCCGCGCCTTCTACAAGCAGATATTCCGTATGCCCACCTTCAACGATCTGTATTATACGGACATCGGCAATATTGCCCTGCGCCCCGAGTTCACCCACCAGTACAACCTTGGGATGCAGTATGGAAAGACGTTCAAACGCGGATGGATAAGCCGCATCGACCTGCAGGCAGATGCCTACTACAACGAGGTGACGGACAAAATCGTGGCCGTGCCCAAAGGAAACGGGCAGTACCGCTGGATGATGATGAACCTGGGCTACGTGGAAATACGGGGCATTGACGCCTCGTCCACCACAGAATTCCGCCTGCCTTGGGACATCCTGCTGAACCTGCGCCTGACCTACACCTACCAGAAAGCACAGGACTTTACGAAACGCAAAAGCGACGTGCTACAAAACCTGACCTATGGCGGTCAAATTCCTTATATACCTTGGCACAGCGGGTCGGTCATCGCCGGCATCCACTGGCGATCGTGGCAGTTGAACTACAGCTTCATCTATGTAGGCGAACGCTACCACAGTTCAGCCAACATACGCGAAGACTACGAACAGCCATGGTACACGCACGATATGGCCCTCATTAAAAACTTCAAAGTCAAGGATACCAACCTGCGCTTGGCACTGGAGGTCAACAACCTGCTGGCACAAGACTACGAGGTAGTACTGAACTATCCCATGCCCAAACGCAACTACAAACTGTCATTCACTATTGAAATATGAAGCAGAACATACGCTACACACTTATCAGCCTCCTGACGCTCTGCACCCTCGGCAGTTGCCGGGACGATGTGGAGATGATTCTCTCCGAAGACGAATACACGGGCTACACCCGCACCCCGGACGGTTACCGCGGGTTCTACCTGCTCAACGAAGGTAACATGGGCAGCAACAAGTCCACACTGGACTACTATGACTTTACCACCGGCATATACACCCGCAACATCTATGCCGAGGTGAACCCCACCGTTCCCAAGGAACTGGGCGATGTGGGCAACGACATCGGCATCTACGGAAGCAAGATGTATGCCGTCATCAACTGCTCCAACAAAGTGGAGGTGATGGACTACCAGACCGCCAAACGAATCGGTCAGATAGACATTCCCAACTGCCGCTTTATCAAGTTTGCCGGGCGGTACGCCTATGTCACGTCCTATGCCGGGCCAGTGGAAATCAACCCTAACTACGAACAGATAGGTTACGTGGCCCGGGTTGACACCGCTACCCTGAAAGTGGTGGATCGCTGCCTGGTAGGATACCAACCCGACGAACTGGAAATAGTGGACGGGAAAATCTATGTGGCCAATTCCGGCGGATACATGGGTGCTGGCGAGACTTCGGGTTACGAACGCACCGTGTCAGTCATTGACATCTATACCTTCACCGAAGAAAGGCGCATTGATGTGGCCTACAACCTGGAACGCATTAAAGCCGACCGCCGGGGCGATCTGTGGGTAAGTTCGCGCGGCGATTACAAGGGGCTGCCCGCACGCCTCTTCTTCATCGACCGTAAAAAGCAGCAGGTAACCGACACCATCCCCATAGCCGCCACCAACTACTGGATAGACGATGATCTGCTTTACGTGTACGGCACAGAATGGAGCTACATTACCAACGACTGGAATATCAGTTACTCCATTGTCAATACCGTGACACACAAGATAGTTACCCGCAACATCATTACCGATGGCACTAATAAGGAAATCGAAATGCCTTACGGCATCATGGTGGATCCGGAAACCAAGGACATCTACATCACCGATGCAGGCAACTACGTGACACCCGGTGCCCTCTACTGCTTTGACAAATACGGGAAGAAGAAATGGGTGCAACGTTCGGGCAACATTCCCGGGCACTTCGCGCTGGTTCCCATTTACAAGTCGGACAGTGCACAGCCTGATCCGGTGCTGCAGTTCCAATGAAAAAACACTCTTAAAAACTGATATGATTAAATGGATGAGTTTATTAGTCTACAAGTTCTTAAACCAATGTAAAGGAATAACTTAGAAACTTACAAACTCAAAAACTAACAAACTAAATACTTAAATAAAAATGAGAAAACAGTACTCTTTTCTATTATTGGCCCTCACCCTACTACTTTCCGCATGTTCCTCGGAAGATGAGAGTATGGAAGGCATCCTGCCCCCCACCATCGCGGGGTTGGAAAGTGAATACACCCTGCTGGCAGGCGAAGAGCTGACTTTTGCCCCCACCGTGGAAAACGGAGAGCATGCCACCTGCCTTTGGACACTGGACGGTGCGGAAGTGTCGCGCGAAGCAACCTACACTTTCCTCGCTGGGAATGAAGCATATACCCACACCCTTTCTCTGCAAGTGAGCAATGAAGCCGGAAAGGACGAGAAAACCGCTCGCCTGAATGTCATCAGCCAGGGAAGCACCGTCACACTGGAAGCGCAAACCTACACGGTGGTCCCCATTGAGCTAAACGGCACCCCGCTGGGAGGAGGCACCTGGAAAGTGACCTCTGCAGCATCCGATCTGTACCGCCTCACCGGGGCCGATACCGATATCCCCTCGTTCATTGCCGCCCGCGAAGGACGCTACATCCTCACCGCCGAGAACGAAGGAAGCAAGACACATGTTCTTGTCAACGTAAAGGAGCGGTCCGGAAAGCTGACCTCCAATATTGCCTCCGTGCTTGACTATATGCCGGCACCCGGACAGTTTGTCAACGTGTTGCCCGAGTATGAGGAAGGAGACACCCACGAAGACATGGTACGCAAGGCCGGCGAGTGGCTGGGGGGGGACGAAGCCTATGCCATCACCCTGGGAGGCTGGGGCGGATACGTGGTCGTAGGCTTTGACCACACTATACCCAATGTGGCCGGATTGCGTGACTTCCGTATCAATGGCAATGCATTCGACGCAGCCGACAACGGACGACCCGATGCGCCCAAGGGAGGCAGCTGCGAGCCGGGCATAGTCATGGTGGCCTATGACAGGAACAAGAATGGACGACCCGATGAGGACGAGTGGTACGAAATAGCCGGAAGTGGAAACTTCACCACCAAAACTGAAGCTTGGTACAGTATCGCCGTGGAGAACGGGAACGACACCGATGTGTTCCGCGACTACGAAATGACCTACTACCGACCCACCCGGGAAGAACCCGAAGAGAGCGCCGAACCGGACAACCCGTTGGCCTACATCACCATCAAGGACTATATACGCTGGACCGACAATCGGGGCAACAATGAGTACAAGGTGAAGAACGTGTACCATACTCAAACCTACTATCCCGCCTGGGTAGACGAGAACCAACTAACCTTCCACGGTATCCGCCTGGCCAACAATGCCATTAACGAAGGCAAATTCAATCCGGGAATCAATTCGGGAAGCGTCTACTTCGTACTCTATTCTTTCCGATACGGCTATGTGGACAACAGCTCCAATGTGGATGATAACTCGGCCATTGACATAGACTGGGCCGTCGACCGGGAAGGCAACCCTGTGGAACTCCCCGGTGTGGACTTCATCAAGGTGTATAACGGTGTAAACCAAGAAAACGGCTGGTTGGGCGAATGCTCTACCGAAGTGGAACGCGGTGAAGACCTCCACATGCAGGGCAAGCGCATCCCCACTCTGGAAGAATGAAACGGACAGAGAGAAATAACCATATACTAACTAAAAATGAATTGAAAACATGTATTTGAACAAATTATTTAAACTGCTTGTGCTCCTCATAGGGCTGACCTTCAGCTTCACAGCCTGTGACGACCATTATGATGAACTGAAAGGGGACATCAACGACATTTACGGCCAAATAGACGAACTCAAGACCGACATCGAGGCATTGAAAGGACAGGTTAACTCCATTCAGGGCATCGTGGATGCCATCAATGGTGGAAAAGTGGTGACCGATGTAAAGGAGACCGAAGACGGACGGGGCTACGTAATCACTTTCAACGACGCCAGCACCATCGAAGTAATGAAGAAGACCAACGGCTCCGCCATCAGCATAATGGAAGTGGAGGGCGTGTACTACTGGGCCATCGTGACCAACGACATCCCTGCACAACTGCTCAATGAAGCAGGCGAACCTATTACTGTGACCGACAATACGGTTGAACTCACGCTGGACGAACACGGCTACCTGACACTGAACGGCAAGCGCGTGACCGATGCCAACGACGACTTCGTGCGCTTCAAGAAAGGCGAAAGCGGAGCTTTCTTTAAAGACATCATCGTGACGGATAAAAGCGTGACTTTCGTCCTGCCCGATGACTCACAGATTGTACTTAACAAGGAGACAGGTACTTTCCTACGCTTCGACACTGACCAGAAAATGCCTTTCTACCTGCTGAAACCAGGACGTGAAACCCGAATCAACATCAAGTTCTCGGCTAATCTCAAGACCCTCGAGGTGCTCTCTGCTCCCGAAGGATGGACCACGAACGTACATCGCGCCAACAGTTACGTGGCCGTGACTCCGCCCGCCAATGCTACCATGGGACTAGGGGAACTGCGCCTCCAGGGCACCGATGAAAACGGTCTCGTATACCTGGCCATCGCACGTGTCAGCGTGAAAGGAAGCGGATTTGCCGACCCGGCAGGCGTGTTCATCCTCAACGAAGGAAACATGACCACCGAAAACGGATCGCTCATCTACATTGACAAGGAAGGCAAAGTACTGGACTACGCCTACCGCACCATGAACGGTACGGAGCTGGGCAACGTGACGCAAGACATCTACATCTTTAACAAAAAGATGTACATCATTTCGCAGAACGGAAAGACCAATGCCGTAGGAACCGGGTTCGATAACGACGGCATGCTCGTGGTGGCCAATAGCGAGACCTTGGTCAAGGAAGCCACTTTCAATGAAGAACTTTCGGCCCTGAATTGGCCCACACACATCGCCGTGCTTGATGAGAAAAACATCTTTATCCGCGATAACTACGGCGTGCACCTCTTTGACAGCGAGGCAGGTATCGAAACCCTCATCGAAGGCTCCAAAGGGGCAGGCAAGCTGACCATGGCCGTAGCCGATGGAAAGGTGTTTGCTATCGCAGGCAGCAAGTTGCTCGTATTGGAAAAGGGAAAGACCACCGTTGGCAAGACCATTGACATGGGACAGCAGATTGCGGCTGTAGCCAAGGCCAACGACGGCAACCTTTGGGTAAGCATGCAAGGAAGCCCCGCGAAGATTGCCAAGGTGAACAGCAAGACCGGTGAAAGCATCAAGACAAACGTTGTGACCGAGGTTAATCTTAATGCTGGCGTAGGTGCCGGATGCTCCATCACAGCTTATCAGAATAAGCTGTACTACAGCGGACTGGGCAGTAAGATCTACCGTCACGACTTTGAAACGGGCACAACCACGATGCTGGGCGATGTCAAGGAATTCAATTCCGAAATGACCATGACCTACAATCCCATCGCCGTACACCCCATAACCGGGCACATCTACATGAACCGAATCAAGGGATATGGCTGGAATTTCCTCATCAACTCCATCTTTGAACTGGAAGACACCGGAAACGGACTGAAGATAGTGCATGAGTACCGCGACTACACCCACTTTCCAGCCGGCATCTTCTTCCCGGCCAGCTTCCCGCAAGCGGCAGGAGAATAATAAAACATGAGCAGCCATAGATTCTCTCTGCTATAGATTATGCTGTTCCGCCGTCCGCTCGGATTCTACCCGAGCGGACGGTTTTATTTGTTCAATGCTTCGATAAATTTTTATCGATAAATTTAATTAAACACTAAAGTGAAGGTGTATCGTAATAGTTCTCATTTTGATACATTTTTGTTAATAAATTTCTAAGAAGAGATGAGGTTGTGTCAAAACGTTGGCACAACCTCTTTTATATTTTACAGTTCTGCTATATTTTCTTTTGGCTATGCTGCTTTTTCCTCATGCATTTGGCAACTGTAATGAGCCCCTTTCCTTCTTTTATCAGTTTAGCACACATTTTTTTGATATTAAAGGCTATAGCAAAGAAA
>OGHG01000175.1_pt1 | contig 14345 bp, 10 predicted proteins | sample 1571491 | NCBI WGS metagenome assembly OGHG01 (sample SAMEA2582052, study PRJEB24529) | metagenome | biome: Human gut stool | place: China | collected 2011
TGCATCTGCTCGAAGCCGGCGTTATCAGCGGCTACGACAGTACGCCCGAATGCGCTGTAACCAAACTCATGTTCCTGCTTGGGCACGGACTTAGCCAGGCGGAAATCCGCCGCCGGATGAATTCGGATTTGGCAGGGGAAATTACCAAAGAGTAATTTCCTCTTTTTTTCTCTTTACCCCCTTTCAGACTTCTCCTTTTTATTCACTCCGGACAATATTTACAAGTTTTCAAAAACGGGCGAATGGTCGTATTTGGCAAATATTCGCCTATTTTTATCAAAAAAAGACAATATTTCCAACTTGCAATCCGAATATTATGGCTATCTTTGCGGCATGCGCAACTAAAAGTTGAGTATTTTATCCAACAAGCAAACAATACATAGAAACATTATAGATTAGCTTATGGAATTATTCTACCGTTTTTCAGTCGTGGTAGCCATTGTCGGTACTCTGATACTTTCCAGTTGTACAGACGATGTGTACGATCCTGAAAGGGGCATTCAGACAGAACCGAAAGAAAATCCCTTAGGAGAAGACTTTACCGCCCCCGATGGTTTTAACTGGTCCATGGTCAACACCGTAAATCTGAATGTTGAGATAAACGATGAATTTGACGGGCGATATAAGTATCTTATTGAAATCTTTACCGCCAACCCGATATCCGACGTAAGCGCTGTCCCCATTGCGGTGGGTACTGCCAACAGGAACGGAAATTACAGCGCGGAAATCAACGTTTCCAAAGCCGCAACAAGACTGTTTATCCGTCAGACCGACCCCAAGCAACGCAAGGAAGTATACGAATACAGTATCCCTGAAAACGGAGGTATATTGGAGTGTAAACTGTACCATGTTTCAACCGGTACAAGAACAAGAGCCGCAAACAAGACTGCCGGTAATTCCCATTCGGCATTCGAAGCGGCGCAGGCAGCCGGAATAACGGAAATCGCCGATAGAGAATATAAGGAAGCGGAAGTGACACCAGCCGTTCCAAGCGTATCGGATGGTTACATCGACCCTTGGAATACAGGCACACTTGCCAACGGAGCCAAGTATATCATAGGAAAAGAATACACAGCGGATTCTCCTTATACCATCCAGCTAAAAACGAACAGCGGCAGAGCAACTGTATTCGTACAGGGCATCTGGAAATTAAACGGTTGGAGCAGCCTAAATTCAAACCTCGATATATATGTAATGGACGGAGGCAGAATCATTGCAAACAATCTCACCATCGGTAATGAAAACACCCTTACCCTGCAACATGACGGCAGCCTCGAATGCACTTCTCTCAGTTTAGGATGTCCCACCAAGAACTTCGGTACTATTTCAGCCAATGGAAGCCTGACAATGAATCTTGGCAAGCAACCGGAACTATTCAACGCAGGCAAAATCGAAGTCGCTGACAAAATCACCATCAACGGCAGCAACGTCATCAATCACGGCACATTAAACGCCCATGAACTCAACTTCATCGATGCCAGGATTTTGAATAAGGCCGACTTAAACAGTGCTACCGATATAAAGCTCAATGGCAGTCGGCTATTCAATTACGGCAGTGTCAAGTTTGATGAAACTGACGGTGAGACAGGAACCAACAACTCCACCGCAACCGTCATCGTCAACCATTATGAGGCCCGGATAAGCGGCTATGAAATAGAGGGTGGCCTGTCTGTGTACAACGATGGCTTCATCGAAACGTCCAAATTTACAAACTCATCGTCCGATGTCCTATACAACAGTTGCACCGTTATTGTGAAAAAGGAATTCAAGTTCAGAAACGTAACATTAAACAAGGGATCCATTACCGCCGGCCGTGCCAACGAAACTGACACAGAGTGGCTGCCCGTACCCGAAATAGAAAGCCAGACCGACGCCAAATTCACGCTGATAGACGGCTCCATGATTAAAGCCAGAGAGTTCGAGGTAAAACGCGGTGACGTCATTTTCCAGGCTGTGAATATCACCAACAATGACAAGTCAATGATTAAGGCCGAAAAAATTAAATTCGAAGAGCCCACCAACGTCCAATTATTAAGCAACAATCTGGTCATAGAAGGAAAAATAGAGGGGCCGAGCCAGTATCACCCGTTTAAGAAGAACGAAAGCGTCAACACCGGTTATGATGAATCCAGATACACCATCGAGACTTGCGGCGGAATCTATGACGAAGGCAATAAGGGTGAAGAAGAGAAAGACCCCGACTTCCCCATCGAAATCAAAGACAGCGACGTGTATACGTTTGCTTTTGAGGACAATTGGCCTGCATACGGCGATTTTGACATGAACGACCTCGTAATCGTAATGTCCGGAAAAGAACTGCAAGTAGATAAAAACGGTATAGTGACACGCCTCAGAATGACACTTGAACTGCGAGCTGCAGGTGCAGCCAAAACATTGGGAGCAGGTGTCCGCTTCACTAAACTCTCTCAAGCTATGAAGCCCGACAAGTTCAGAACCAATGGAAAAGACGTATCATTCGAGAATAAGCAAAGCATCCCCACTTATCTCCTCTTCAGTGATGCATGCACCGAATTGTGGGGCAGCCAGTATACCGGTACTGAAAAGCGTATCAATACCCTTGAGAACGGTCCGTTCAAAAAAGATACCAAGGAATATAATATCATCATGGAACTTCCCGTATCCGCCAATGTAAAGCCGGAAGACCTGAACATCAACAATATTGATGTTTTCGCCATCACAGCTCCCGCCACAACCAAAAGGAAGCGTACGGAAGTACACGTAGCGGGCTTTACTCCGACAGACTTGGGCGGTACCCATTACTTCAATAGCGGTAATGACGACTCATCCGTTGCCGAAAACAGATACTATCTCAGTAAAGAAAACCTTGCCTGGGCAGTTGTAATCCCTCAAGAATTTGCGTGGCCTGCCGAAAACAGGAAAGTCACTATGGTATATGACAGGTTCCGGTCGTGGATTACCACCGGCGGACAACGAGACAACGACTGGTATCAGTCACACAACAAAGACGTATATCCTATTGAAAATTTGACTCCGCTCAATAGAGACTGAAATATGGCCAACCTATACGGTAACCCGAAAAACGTGAAGAAATATACCGGCAAACATATTCTCACATTTTCTCTCACTTTGCCGTTAAAGCAGGTTAACAAGTATTCATTGTCGTTAGTAACCGGACGAGTTCAATAAAACAATAGCTGTTTTTTGTTACTACATAGTAAATAAACAAAGCAACAACGCTATAATAAACAGAACAATGAAAAGAATCTTATTGGTTGATGACAAAGCCACCATAGGCCGTGTACTCAAGATTTATTTAGGGACAGAATACGACCTGGAATATTTTGAAAGCCCTCTAAAGGCTCTTGAGTGGCTTAACGAAGGTAATGTCCCCGACCTTATCATCTCCGACATTCACATGCCCCACATGCGCGGCAATGAATTCCTGTACTATCTGAAAGGGAACGAGCTGTTCAAGCATATCCCTGTAGTGATGCTTTCCAGTGAAGAAAGTACCGTCGAACGCATCCAGTTGCTCGAAGCCGGAGCGGCAGATTACATACTCAAGCCATTCAACCCGTTGGAACTCAGGGCACGCATCAAGAAATACATCTGAAAAAGAACTGAAAGGAAGATATGCTATATTATATCTACATAGGAAACAGCCAGACTGCCATCGACCACCTGAACAAGGTTACAAATGGCATGTTCGTTGCTGTCTCCGGTGCCCGTAAAGCTGCCAAAATCATAGACGGCATCCGCGAACGGTATAACACATCCATCCTTTACGAGCAAACCGACACAGAAAAGGATTGCCTTGACATCACCAACCTTCGCAAAAGATTTCCACGCGTATACATAATACTTATCACCGAAGGATTGCCGGCAGAAGCCCGCAAAGCCTATCTGCAGGCAGGCGTCAATAATACACTGCCGCCACAAGCCGATGAAACGAGCATCCACCGAATGACCCAGTTCCTGCAAGTACGTCAAAAGCATAAAATGCAGGAATTCAGCCAAAGCCACCGAAAGATGCTTAACACATTTCATCTGCCCGCATGGAAACGTGCTTTTGACATTTTGTTTGCCATATGCGCCCTGATAATACTATCTCCGTTACTTATCGGCACAGCCATTGCCATCCGTCTCGAAAGTAAGGGTAAAGTCATCTATAAGTCGCAACGCGTAGGCAGTAACTACCGGATATTCAACTTCCAGAAGTTCCGCTCCATGTACACCAATGCGGACAAGAAGCTAAAGGAAGAAGCAAACTTACTGATTTCTGATGATTTCATCATACCGGAAAAGGATTTTTTCCGGCAAAAGGCCCAATCCAAAGAAAGCCCGTTTGTCAAGATAGAAAACGATCCGCGCGTCACACGCATCGGCCGTTTCATCCGTAAATACAGCATTGACGAACTACCACAACTATTCAATGTCCTGAAAGGCGATATGAGCATCGTAGGCAACCGTCCGCTTCCGCTCTATGAGGCCGAACTGCTGACCAGCGACGCATACATAGACCGCTTCATGGCTCCTTCCGGACTGACCGGGCTCTGGCAAGTCGAAAAGCGTGGCGGAGCCGGTAAGATGTCGGCGGAAGAACGAAAGCAACTGGATATTAAATATGCACAAGAATTCTGTTTCCGGCTGGACATGAAGATACTTCTAAGAACGTTCACCGCTTTTGTACAGAAAGAGAACGTGTAAGTATTAAAACTAAAAAAACAAACAGACAAATGATAAAAGCCCATACATATCCCCTATCATATCTCTGTGCAGCTACATTTATTCTGTTCCTGTTGCCCCAGTCCATCCATGCCCAGACGGACATGACCCGTGAAGAGCGTATCAAAATTCTGGAGGCACTGAAAGAAAGCGATACCATCCTGGAGAAGAGCATCTCAGGAAGCCAGTTGCCGGAAACGCGGCACTATATAGAAGGTTTTGAACTGCCGCCCCTTTCCGTATTCATGGATGCCGTAATAGAAAACGCCACTGTAAAGCAGGCACACTCCCAGGTAGAGCAGGTAAAGGACCAATACCGCATAGAAAAAAGAAACTGGTGGAACTACTTCCGGCTGAACGGAAATTATGCATACGGGCGTTACAACGTATTGAACGACAACAGCGATTCCTACAACGACTGGTATCAGTCCACCACAGCCAGCTCCCGGCACACCTTCAACGTAGGAGCCAGCTTCAGTGTAGGTCTCGGCGATTTATTCAACCGTCCGCTCCGGCTGAAGAACTATCGTTACAACATCGAGCAGCTTCAATACACGCAGGAAGAAGTAATGGAAGAACGGCGGCTCAAAGTGCTGGAAGCATATAACAATGTGACGGCGCAATTGGCAACCATCAAAGCCAAAGCGGAGAACGCCGCCCTCTACAACGCTCAGATGAAAATCTCGGAGAACAATTTCATACAAGGTAAAATAGACATCATCTCGCTGTCACTGGAGCGGGCGCGCCGTTCCGGAGCGGTGACTTCCTATGCCGAAGCACGCGTTTCGCTGCATAACGCCATCATTTTACTTGAGATGCTGACAAATGTAAAAATAATCAAAGGGAAATAAAATCTTATGGATATAATACAGTTTATAGCACAATTCTTCTACCGCATCCGTTACTGGCTGTTGTGGGGTGGATTTATTGTCACAGCACTGGTGGCGTACTTCACCCAGTTCCTGCCGTTCAGCTATACTGTAAACAGCAATATCTACGCCGGTGTAACCAATGTTACCAATATTGACGGCAGCAAGGTTGAAAACATCAGCAGCACTTTCGACAATCTCATCAACATAGCCAAGTCCAAAAGCACATTGGAGAAGGTCTCTCTCCGCTTGCTTGCCACGAACCTTGTATATGGCGAGGAGTGGCAGGATAATATGTACATCCAGGCAAAACACTACCGCCAACTCCTGCAGCATACCCCCAAAGAAGTGCTGGCTTTGGTAGACCGTTCCTCATTGGACAAAACCGTCGGGAACCTGCAAAAATACCGTCAGGAAAGTGCCGCCAACTTTGTATACTCCATGTTCAGCCGTCCTACGGAGTTTTACAGTTTCCACGCACTCGAGCAGATAACCGTGAAACGTCTGGGCACAAGTGACCTGATAAGCTTTACCTATACAAGTCCCGACCCGGGTATCACCCAAAACACCATCAAGATTTTGGAGGACGAGCTTATCAAAGCATACGAAATACTCCGTTTCAGTGCCACGAACAGTGCCATCGCTTACTTTGAGGAGCAAGTAAGACTTGCCAAAATCAACCTCAACAAAGAAGAAGACAACCTGATGCACTATAATGTAGAGCATTCGGTAATCAACTACGACAATCAGAGTAAAGAGCTGGCGGTAACCAAATACAATCTGGACGACCGTGAGGAACTTGCCCAACGAACCTACAAAAGCGCCGTGGCTCTCCGTCGGATGCTGGAAGATAAAATGGACATCCGCGCCAAGATTATACGCGATAACACGAAGCTGCTCAAAGAACTTGAAAAAGTTACGGAACTGAACCAGAATATCCTGGAGCAGGAAATCTTTTCAACGGATACGGAGCTAAAAGACAATGAACAGTTGCAACGGAACAAAACCGATTTGCAAAGCTCGGAAGACAGAATCAGCCACATTTCCGACAACCTCAACGAATACAATTTCACCAAAGAAGGTGTCGGTATCGATAATATGGTAACAGAATGGCTGATGGCATGTATCAACGAGGCAAAGACAAAGGCCGAACTGAAAGTCCTTCACGAACGCCGGAACGACATCCTGAACCAATATCGGGAATTTGCTCCTGTGGGTACTCAAGTAAAGCGTAAGGAACGTGCCATCGGCATAGCCGAAGACACCTACCGTGAACAGCTCCGCGGACTGTCCGAAGCGCGGCTCCGCCTGCAGAACATAAAAATGACCACTGCCAACCTGCAAATCATCGCTCCGCCCGAGTTCCCGCTTACCGACAACGGCCGTAAGCGCCTGCTCTACGTCGTGGCTGCTCTGATTGCCAGTTTGATATTCATTACTTTCTACTTCCTCATCATTGAACTGACAGACCGAACGCTACGGGATGCCGAACGCAGTCACCGCCTTAGCGGCCTGCCCGTCATCGCCGCATTCAACGGTATCAGCAACCTGAAGTTCCGAGGGTTCCTGAAAGCATGCAACCGCCGTGCCGCCGCCTATTCCTGCCATCAGCTCGACAGGTATCTGGCAACAGGACGCCCTACCGTCATCAACCTGCTCAGTATGGAAGAGCGGGAAGGTAAAAGTTTTCTGGCCAAATATTTTGCCGATCATTGGGCTTCCGTGGGACTTCGCACCCGTATCGTAAAGCACGATGTCGATTTTGAGACCAACGACCAGAAATACGTCCGGGCACAGCAACTATCCGATTTCTGGCAACTGAACTCCGCCGAGCAGATACCGGACATCATTCTTGTGGAATACCCGTCCATAAGCACTGCCAGCCTGCCTTTGACCGTACTGAAACAAGCCGATGTTAACCTGCTCATAGCCAACGCCTGCCGTTTATGGGGCAAAAACGATGATATCAACCTGAAATCCATTAAAGAAATGCTGGGTGACACTCCGTTATCGCTTTATCTCAACAATGCCGACCGTGAAGTCGTGGAATCGTTCACCGGCGAATTACCGCCCAAGACACCTCTCCACAGCTTCGTCAGCCGATTGTCCCAACTGGGGCTGACCGCTAAAAAAGCCGCTGTAAAATGAGTATCAAGCGAAGTTACATATCATCTCCCGCCTTAACCTTTGCCATACTCTGCATCGGTTTAGGATGTATCGTCGCAGCTACTTTGAAGCAAAATTTAGCGATAGCAGGACTGGTGGCGGCACTGCCCGCCCTCTTGTGCATTCTGATTTTGCACCTTCGCAAACCGGAACGCTTCCTATTCCTGCTATTCATTTTTAATTATTTCTTCACCCCATTGGCGCGTTACAGCCGGCAGGACGGACTCAGCGTACTGTCGGACATCATCTGGTGGAGCGTGCTCCTCATCGTCATCATCCAGACGGCGCTGCACTACCGTTTTCCCTGGAAACGGGCCGTCAACATCCTCACCATAGGAGGTGCCGTACTGGCAGTGTACTGCCTTATGGAAGTCGTCAACCCCACCGCGTCCCTGGAAGCATGGATTTATTCCAGGGGATTCATTTACAATACGTTTCTCGTGTCCCTAATCACGGTGTTGCTGGCAACATCCTATAAGCAAATCAGCCGGCTGATATTCCTGTTTTCCATACTTACGCTCATCGCCATACTGAAAGGCCTTTGTCAGAAATTCATCGGTTTCGACGCCGTCGAATACAATGCCATGATGGAAAGCGGCATGTACAAGACACACTTGCTGCCCCAAATCACCCGCTACTTCTCCATCTTTACCGATGCGGGGAATTACGGTTCCAACATGGGATTCACCTGCGCGTTGTTCGGTATTGCCGGTTTGTTCAGCAAGAAGTCCAGCCTGAAAGTATATTATTTCTCCATCTCCGCACTCTCATTATACTCCATGTTCATTACAGGTACCCGAGGAGCTATCGTAGTACCCCTGGGCAGTCTGCTGCTTTTTGCGCTTATCAGCAAGAACATCAAACTGATGAGTGCTGCCGCAGTGGGAGGAATTTGCATCTATGTTTTCTTCGCATTTACATACGTGGGAGAAAGCAACTACATGATACGGCGCATGCGCACGGCATTCCGTCCCAATAAAGACGCGTCCTATCTGGTAAGAAAGCAGAACCAAAAAAAGCTGGCGGAGTATCTCAGAAACAAACCGTTCGGCGAGGGGATCGGCCTGGGCGGTGTGGAAGCCCGGAGATTCGGAAGCAGGCTGACAACCACCATTCCCAATGACTCCACCTACGTCAAGATATGGACGGAAACGGGCGTTGTGGGCATTCTCCTTTACCTGCTGATTTATGCGGGCAGCCTGCTATGGGGATGCTACTGCATCATGTTCAAAATAAGGAATGACGAGCTGCGCCACCTGCTCACCGCACTTGCCTGCGGCATATTCGGCATGATGCTCAGCGCCTACGGGAACGCATTCTTCACCCAGTTCCCCACCGGCATTATGATGATTATGTTCCTGGGCATACTGATGAACGGAAAATATATAGACGAACGTCTGACGATTGAAAAACAGCAGGCATTATTAACCACAACTAAAAAAGATTCGATGCTATGATGTCCAACATTTTTAACATATTCAGCATAGACTGGTGGATGGATGAGAGCAACAATGCGCTACAAATGACAGATTCCGTCCTATTCCTGCTGCTGGCTATTCCGGTAGCCTACCTGTTTCTCTGCGCACTCTTCTCGCTCGGAAAGTACAAGAACCCTTATCCGGCGGCAGCCGTACAGCACCGTTTCTTAGTGCTTTTTACCGTATTGCGCAACGGGAAAGAAGTAATTGAATCCGTCAACCGCTTTCTGGACACCCAGCAATACCCGCGCGACAAATACGACGTTGCCGTAGCAGCCACCCAACTGCCCGAAGAGGACCTTGTCACCCTGCTGCAAATGCCCGTAAACATCGTAGTGCCCGACAAGGAATACTGCACCAAAGTCTACGCCATCCAGCAGGTTATGGAACGCTACGCTCCCGACGAATACGACCTGATTGTCATCTTCAATTCCGATAACCATATCGTGCCGAACGCCCTCAGCATGTTCAACAACGCCTACTACTCCGGTTGCGATTCCATCCAGGCACACCGCATAGCGGAGAACCTGAATACCAGCATCGCTGTTCTCAATGCCACCAGCGAAGAAATCAACAACAATCTTTTCCGTCTGGCACATACCCGCATGGGCTTTTCCTCGGCTCTCATAGGTTCGGCAATGGCATTCGATTTCGCCATGTTCCATGAACGTGCTCCCAAGCTGAAAGGCTCCGATATAAGCAAGGCGATGGAAACCGTACTGCTGGAACAGAACATCTACACCGAATATCTGGCGGAAGTGGTATGTTACAGCAAGAAAGAAGATAATGCAGACGGCTACCAGACGCAACGCATCAGTTGGATCCGTTCGCAATATACCAGCACATTCTTTGCATTGAAGTATCTCCCGCTGGTATTGCTGAAAGGTGAATGGGACTATGCCCTCAAACTTTTTCAGTGGCTGATGCCTTCCCGTTTCCTGCTTATCGCACTAATTCTGCTATGCACGGCAGGCATCACCCTGCTGAACTGGACCTGGGCTCCCAAGTGGTACGTACTGCTTGCAACGCTTATCCTCACCTTCCTCATGGCACTGCCCGAAGGAGAAGTCAGCCGCCGTCTCCGCAAAGCCATCTGGGCGCTCCCGGTACTTATGTTTACAGCCGTATTCAGCCATATAAAACGGTTCTTCTATAAAAAGAAATAAGGAGTACACAGCATGAAGATAGCCATAGAAGCCCAACGGATTTTCCGTCCCGACAAGCACGGCATGGATTTCGTAGCACTGGAAACCATCCGCGAATTGCAGAAACGGAACGACGGCAATGAATACTACATTATCGTGGCTCCGGGCAAAGACCATTGCCTGGAAGAATCTGCCAACCTCTCCATTGTGGAAGTGGCGTGTCCCACCTACCCGCTTTGGGAACAGATAGCCCTGCCGCTGGCGGTGAAACGTTTAGGGGCGGACCTGCTGCATTGCACGTCCAACACAGCCCCGCTCTGCTGTCCGGTTCCGCTGGTGCTGACACTCCACGACATCATCTATCTGGAACCCCGCCAACAGCGCAGTCCCTCGCTTTATCAGGAAATGGGCCGGCACTACCGCCGCCTCACCGTACCACGGATTCTGAAGAAATGCCGGAAAATCATTACCGTTTCGCACTTCCCGCCGACCGTATCACAACCATTTACAACGGCTACAACAGACATTTCCGTCCGATGGACGACATAGACATGCAGACAGTAAACCGCTACATCCCCCAAAAAGACTTCCTGTTCTTCCTGGGAAACACGGACCCTAAAAAGAATACGGCGCGGGTGCTGAAAGCCTACAGCCTTTATCTGGAAAAATCGTCCGTAAGGCGTCCGCTGCTCATCGCAGACCTCAACGAAACCTATATAGACAGGCTGCTGCAACAGGAAAACATCAGTAACCGCCTGAAACGGCACCTATTCTATCCCGGCTATATCCACAACGCCGACCTCGCCACGCTGTACAATGCAGCATTCGCTTTCCTCTACCCCTCGCTGCGCGAGAGTTTCGGCATCCCTCTGGTGGAAGCTATGGCTTGCGGCACTCCCGTCATTACGGGAAACACCTCTTCCATGCCCGAAATAGGCGGTCCGGACATACTTGCCGCAGATCCCCGCCAACCGGAAGAAATAGCCGGTGCAGTGCTGCGTCTCGAAAATGAAGACGCGCTCTATCGGCAGCAACGGGAATACGGACTGCTGCGCGCCCGGCAATTCTCGTGGAAAAAGACAGCCGATGAGCTGATTCAGGTATATCAATCACTCGACATATAAATGACCTCCGCCCATGAAAACCCTTTTTCTTGTCTTTTACGGATTTCAGGAATACAACGGTATCAGTAAGAAAATCAGATACCAGGCGGACGCCCTCAGGCTATGCGGGACAGATGTACGCACCTGCCACTACGAGGTTGGCAACGACGGCAGCCGGAAGTGGATGATAGACGAAGATGTGCTTGCCGATTTGGGCAAAGGAATACCCGCCAAAATAAAAAAACGGCTGTCGTTCGCCCCTATCCTGCAATACGTTCGCCGGGAAGGCATACAATGCGTATATATCCGCTCCTATCACAACGCCAACCCCTTTACCATACACTTCGTGAGGATGCTGAAAAAGCAGGGTGTAAGAGTGCTGCTGGAGATACCCACATATCCCTATGACCACGAATATTCTTCCGGCATGGAGAAAGTACAGTTGTACACGGACAAGCTGTTCCGCCATGCGTTCTGCAGGTACGTCGATTTCATTGTAACCTTCTCCAGCGATGACCGGATATTCGGTCGCCCCACCATCCGCATATCCAACGGAATAGATTTCGCCCGCATCCCCCTGCGCTCTCCCCGGCACGGCACGAGCAAGGAACTCCACCTGATAGGAGCTGCCGAAATCCACTTCTGGCATGGTTTCGACCGGTTGCTGAAAGGCCTGGGAGCATATTACGGCAACAACCCCGAATATAAAGTCTATTTCCATCTGATAGGCAAACCGAGCGGCAGGCGGGAAGAGAAAGACATTGCAACACTCATCCGCCGGTACTGCTTGCAGCCGTTCGTCACCCTGTACGGAGCAAAGCATGGCGAGGAGTTGGACGCGCTTTTCAACCGGGCAGACTTTGCCATAGGCAGTCTGGCACGGCATCGCAGCGGCATATACAACATCAAGACCCTGAAAAACAGGGAATATGCGGCGCGTGGGTTCGGCTTCGTCTACTCCGAAACGGACGATGATTTCGACCGCATGCCCTACACGCTGAAAGTGCCCGCCGACGAAAGTCCCGTCAGCATCCCCGCCCTGATAGAGTTCTTCCAGCACATGACCGTGACGCCTCGGGAAATAAGAGATTCCATCCGACACCTTTCTTGGGAAGAACAGATGAAAAAAGTGTATGAACAGATTGTCCGAATAAAAAAGTAAAATACCATGCCCGAAGTTTCCGTTATCATCCCCATATACAACACGGCTGCCTACCTGCGCAAGGCGCTGGACAGCATTTGCGGCCAGACCCTGAAAGAACTGGAGATAATCCTTATCGACGACGGCTCTACCGACGGAAGCCGCGGCATCATCGAAGAATACGCGAAACGCGACGCAAGAATCCGGTGGTACGCGCAGCCCAACCAGGGATTATCCGTTGCACGCAACCGAGGATTGCTGCATGCTACCGGCAAGTACATGTATTTTATGGACAGTGACGACATATTGGATACGCAAGCCCTCCGGCGCTGCCATGATTTGTGCGAGAAAAGAGAACTGGACTTCATCTTCTTCGATGCAAAACCGCTGACGGAGTCGGCTGACAGCCAGAATATTCCCAATTATGACAGAAAAGGGAAAATAGACGAATCCGTACATTCCGGCATGGAAATGCTGGATTATGAGCTGAGCAACCGCCTGTTCCTCACTCCCGTTTACCTGTGCATGGTCAATCGCCTGTTCCTGAAAAAATGCTTCACTTGCTTTCATCCCGGCATTATCCACGAAGACCATTCTTTCACTATGATGATTTATCTGAATGCACAAAGAACATGCTACGTTCCCGAGGCTTTCTTCGGGCGAAGGATACGTCCCCACTCCATTATGACCAGTCGCTTCGGAATGCGCAACATCGAGGGATACACCACCGTATGTACCCAAATGCAGGCACTCGGGCAAGAACATCCCGAATGGAAAACGCTCATCCGCAAATACCTGTCCTACACCCTGAACGATGTAATCTGGGCGGGACACCGGATGTCGCTGCTTGAAAAAACAGAAACCGCCTGCCGCTTCAGACGCCTGCGGCTCGGAAAATATGTAAGCTTCAGAAACTGGGCTGTATTCTGGCTGAAGAAAAAATAGGAAAAGACCATGAAAGCGCTTGTTTCCATCATCACCGTCAACTATAACGGGTTGCGCGATACCTGCGAAATGATAGACTCTTTCCGCAACCACGAAACCTATCCGCACTACGAAATCATCGTTGTGGACAATGGTTCGCGCCTGCCCGAAGCGGAAGAAATACAGGAACGATACAGGAGTAACCTCGTACCGGACGGCTCCTTATCAGGCAGCCCTGCATCGGACAACCCCGCCTCCTTTCCTCCGGTCAAAGTGGTGCGGAACATCAACAACGGATTTGCCGGCGGCAACAATGCCGGACTGAAAGCCGCCGGAGGAGATTATCTCTTTTTCATCAACAACGACACCCTCATCAAAGAACCGGTACTGGATGCGTTGGTACGACGCATGGAGTGCGACCCGCAACGTAACGGCGGCGTATCGCCCATGTTGAAATTCGCTGCTTGTCCGGACATCCTGCAATATGCAGGCTTCACTCCTCTAAGTTCCCTTACACTGCGCAACACATCCATCGGATTCATGCAACAGGACGGCCCGCGCTTCCGTACTCCCTGCGAAACCGCCTCATTGCACGGAGCCGCCATGATGGTAAGCCGGCAGGCGCTACAGGATGCAGGCCCCATGAGCGAAATATATTTCCTTTTTTACGAAGAGCTGGACTGGTCTGCACAGCTTAGGAAAGCCGGTTACCGCCTATGGTACGAACCTACTGCCGTAGTCTACCACAAAGAGAGCATGACGGCGAAGCGAGGCAGTCCGATGCGGGAGTTCTACCTGTCGCGCTCCCGCGT
>OGHG01000185.1_pt1 | contig 13521 bp, 16 predicted proteins | sample 1571491 | NCBI WGS metagenome assembly OGHG01 (sample SAMEA2582052, study PRJEB24529) | metagenome | biome: Human gut stool | place: China | collected 2011
TGATAATTCTAAGTTGTAAAGGTGGAGCATTATGAAGAATATTTTAATTCATGGGCTAGGGCAAAATCATAAAAGTTGGAATGAAACCATCAAATTTTTAGAGATAGATAATATAGATGTTCTTTGTCCTGCACTTTTTAAAATGTCAAGTGGCAATAGCAATGATTATCAAAACATATTTTCTTCTTTCTCTGATTTCTGTAACAATCAGGAAGGAAAACTTAATTTATGTGGACTTTCATTAGGTGGAATATTGGCATTGGATTATGTAAAAAAGTATCCAGAAAAAGTAAACTCAATGAGCAATCACAATATAAAAAACGGTTTGGATAAAATTAATTGCAAAAGCCTAATATTGTGCGGAAGTAAAGATAAAGCTAATATGAAAAGTGCTAAACAAATTAGTCAGAGTATAAGAAAAAGTGAATTCAAAATAGTTAAAGATTCTTCCCATGAGGTTAATGTTGATAATCCAAAGGAACTTGCACACATAATTTATGATTTTTGGAAGGAATTTCTGTAACGCAAATTCCAATTTGAAAGGATAACCATTCATGACAGAATGTTTATTTCAATATGACAGACTATATCTGAACGCAGCCTACCACGAACCGGATGAACACAGACATCTTCTGTCTCACATGATTATTGGAGTTTCTCAAAGAGTAAGGTGCAGTGTGAATCATTATGAATTTGCAGCTTTATGCGTCGGTCTTTTTTGGAGAAGAGAGAAGAAGAAAGGAGATAAGTCCGCTTTACTTTGATTAAAAAGTATCGTATAGTAAACATTGGTTAATGACAACTAACTTGTGCAAAGTGTGGATTATAGGAGGTGCACTTGATATGAAAAATTCTATCGGGGTATTATCAGTAAGTAAGTTCTATCATAGTGCGGTTAAGGCTGAACTAAAAAGGCGTGGATTTCAAAAGAATACCGCAAAGAAAATAATAAAGACGCACAAAGAAATTATGAACAGGGCGAAAGAAATTGGCAACTCAAGGCTCGTGAGCAGTTATGTAATGGGAAGCTATTTTATTGCAATGAACCGCAGCACAGGTAAGTCGCCGGAGGAGAACTACCAGATATTCAGAGATGGACTTTGTGCTTCGTCTTTATTCAGGAAAGTGATGGGAGATGCGGAAAGCTATCTGTCGCCTAAGAAGATGGAAGGACGTTTGAAGTGGTCCGAAGAAAGTCATAAGAGAAAATATGAAAATGACTGGGTGGTTGATATATTACCGGGAAATGACGAGTATGATCTTGGATATGATTATCTTGAGTGTGGAATTTGTAAGTTGTGCAATGATGAGGGATGCCCGGAATTAGCACAATACTTGTGTCGTATGGACTTTGTGCTTGCCGATATTATGAACATGAAGCTTGTGAGAACGGGGACTATTGCCGAGGGAGCCAAATATTGTGATTTCAGGTACAGCAGACAGTAAAAATTCAGCTTGTAGAATTGGAAAAATCGAAATATGAAGGAGGAATATTTCAATGAGCTTTTTTGAAAATACCCGTAAGCCACAAGGATTCGGCGGAAAATTGATGACAAAGATGATGAACAGCGGCCACTCCAGGCTATCGCAATGGGGGTTCTCGAATATCTCTGTAAATCCGGACGCTGAGGTGCTGGATGTTGGATGCGGAGGTGGTGCAAACATTGCGGTCTGGCTGAACAAATGCAGGAAGGGCCATGTGACAGGATTGGATTATTCGGAGGTTAGTGTGGCAGAATCTCAAAAATTGAACGCTGCCGCCATTCAACAGGGAAAATGCAAGGTCGTTCAGGGAGATGTATCTGCCATCCCATTTCCAGATGCAAATTTTGATCATGTCTCAGCTTTTGAGACGGTTTACTTCTGGCCAGAACTGAAAAAATGCTTTTCTGAGGTAAATCGTGTTTTGAAATACGGAGGAACCTTCCTGATTTGTAACGAGAGCGACGGAATGAATGCCTCAGACGATAAATGGACAAAGATAATTGATGGTATGAAGATTTATAATTGCGATCAACTTATCACCGCTTTAAAAGAAGCAGGTTTTATGGAAATAAAACCATATGCCGATGCCAAAAATCATTGGCTTTGTATTGTGGCAACAAAATAGATAAATTCCAGTTTGCCAACTTGCCCCTTGAGAGAGGAGAAATCCTTTTCTCAAAGGGGTTTTTCTATTTATACGGATAATCGCAAACTACAAGATAAAGCCAAAACTTTATATACTCTAAGCACAAGGAGGTTGCAAGTTATGGGATGCAGGAGAAAAGGGACTTATATTATCTGCTTTTGAATAGGAGAAGGATAGAAAAACGCTGATATATGGGCAGGTAGACTATATGTATGGAGAAGCACTTTATAAGCCTGAAATGAAAGAAGGAAATCCTATAAGGTTATATAGTTTGGATGAAATCACGGAGATATTCGGTAAATTAGGACTTCGTATTTGTAACAGCTTTGCTGACTTCATTGGAAAGCCGAGTTCTGATAATGATATTCAATTGATGGTTTATTCCATACGAGAATAAAAATAGAGTAGACGAATTATTTAGCAATCTTCATCAAATCTTTATTTTTTTCTGTTAGGTTATATTTCAGTAAGAAATGAAATATAGAAGGAAGGATAGTAAAGATGGAAATGATGTTGCAGACACAAAATTTGTGTAAATATTTTAAAAAGCAGAAAGCGGTAAATAATGTTTCACTTAATATCGAAAAGGGACAGATTTATGGACTGCTTGGACCGAATGGCGCTGGTAAATCTACCACATTGAAAATGCTGACCGGTATGATGAAACCAACTGCAGGAAAGATTTACTTTGATGGAAAACTTTTGGATAGGAAAGATTTATCAAAAATAGGAGCGTTAATTGAAAATCCGCCTATTTATGAAAATCTTTCCGCCAGAGAGAATTTGAAGGTAAGACAATTATTGCTTGGTACAGATGAAAACAGAATTGATGAGGTCTTGCAGATTGTATCACTTACAAATACCGGAAAGAAGAAAGCTGGGCAGTTCTCTTTGGGAATGAAACAAAGACTAGGTATTGCAATGGCATTGCTTGGAGAACCGGAACTTTTGATATTGGATGAACCTACGAATGGATTAGATCCAATAGGCATCGAGGAATTACGAGAGCTGATCCGGTCTTTTCCGGAACAGGGAATCACTGTAATTCTCTCCAGTCATATTCTCTCAGAGGTACAGTTACTTGCAGATAAAGTCGGGATTATTTCAGGTGGAATCTTAGGATACGAAGGAGCATTAAAGCAGGGAGATAATCTTGAAGATTTGTTTATGAATGTGGTAAGAAAAAACCAGAAAGCAGGTGAAATCCATGGTTAATATTATAAAAGCAGAACATCAAAAAGCCAAAAGAACCATGCGAAAAAAGTTTATCTGGGGATTTCCTCTTCTTACATTTGTCATGGCATTTATATTTACTCTTGGGATGACAAATGCTTATGCAGAAAGTGTTTGGAACTGGTGGTATACACTTTTGCTGCCGGGGATGATTGCTCTATTTTGTTATCTTTCTGTGGCGCAGGAGAAAAAGATAAAATACTATCATTTAATGACTATTCCCACAGACAGAAGAAAATTGTTGCTGGGGAAAATTATTTATATTGGGTACATGATTTTGTTTTCTAATGTGATTGTGTTTGCAGGAGCAACGCTTGGAGGCTTTCTTCTAACGACACATGTTCCGGTTGGAGGAGCGTTGATTGCAGTATTGTTTCTGACGGTTTCTGAGTTATGGGAGATTCCGGTAGCTTTATTTTTAAGTGAACGATTTGGAATGATTGTAAACCTGTTCGTCTGCCTATTTATTACCATCAGCGGTGTGGTAATATCACAAACCAGAATCTGGTATGTACTTGTTTCTGCAATCCCTATGCGAATGATGTGCCCGTTGCTTCATGTTTTACCAAATGGACTTGCCGCAGAAGCAGGGAATCCTCTTTTGGATACGGGAGTCATTGTTCCGGGAATGTGTCTCTCAATCATCTGGTTTGTTTTTGTAACGGTTCTGTTTTTGAAATGGTTTGAGAGAAGAGAGGTGAAATAAGATGATTGGAAGATCTCTTAATGCAGACTTGCGAAAGATGAAAGGAACCTCTGTGATTCTGGCACACTTACTGATTCCGATTATAACCAGCGTTATATTTTTAATATATTACTTTTTTTCACCATGGAATGAAAATATGAAAGTGATTGCATTTTATCAGGCAATAGGAGCAGGACTTCCGGTACTTATTGGAATTTTTACAGCAAGTGTGATGGAACAGGAACAAAATGCAGGTGATTTTCAAAATCTGTTGTCTTTACCGGATAAACCTGCAGCATTTTTATCGAAACTGTTGATGCTACTGCTTCTGTGTATGTGCTCTGTCCTATTGACAGCAATCATATTCGGAATTGGATTTGGAAGAATCTCATCAAGCAACATCGGAAGCATGAAAGTATGTATACTTGCAGCAGTGCTGCTGTGGGGAAGCAGTGTTCCACTTTATCTGTGGCAGCTGATTCTGGCTTTTCAGTTTGGAAAAGGGGTATCCATTGGAGCAGGGATTATATCAGGACTAATTAGTGCATTGATGCTTACCGGACTTGGAGATTATGTGTGGAAATATGTATTTGTCTGCTGGACGGGTAGAGTACCATATACTTATCTGCAATCTGTATTGGGAGAAACTGGTGTAGGTGAATGGTTGTCATTCATACCAGGTTGCTTAATATTTACAGGGATTAGTATGGTATACTATTTTTGGTGGGTAAACCACTGGGAAGGAAACAGAATATCGGAATAGAATCGAGGGAAACTATGGCAAAAATACTGGCAGTTGATGATGAACCGGCAATTTTGGAAATGATAGAAAGCATTTTGAATAAGGATGGACATCTGGTTACCAAAGTAAGTAATCCACTAAAAATTAATATGGAAGAATTACATCGTTATGACCTGATTTTACTGGACATTATGATGCCTGGAATTGATGGCTTCGAATTATGCAAAAGAATCAGGGCACTTGTGGATTGTCCGATTTTGTTTCTTACGGCAAAAACGGAGGAAAACAGTCTGGTAAACGGACTTTCTTTAGGAGCAGATGATTATATTTCAAAGCCATTTGGAGTGATGGAACTTCGGGCAAGGATCAACGCGCATCTTAGAAGAGAGCACAGGGAACATTCTGTCCGGATGGTTTTAGGGAGAGTCTGCATTCAGATGTCTCAAAAGAAACTGTTGATGGATGATAAAGAACTTCCGTTTACGAAAGCAGAGTACGAAATCTGTGAATTTCTGGCTAAAAACAGAGGACAGGTTTTCTCGAAGGAACAGATATTGGAAGCGGTCTTTGGCTTTGACAATGAGAGTAATGACAGTACTATAATCACGCATATCAAAAATATAAGAGCAAAATTTGCGGATTATGATTATATGCCGATAAAAACAGTCTGGGGGATTGGATATAAATGGGAAGAGTAAAGAGAAGCAATGCACTCAGCAGGATTTTTATGAGATATGTACTGGTCATGCTTGGATTATTAGTAGGTTTGGTGATTGTTGCTTATCTGCTGCTGTGCCTTTTGATTAGTGTGGGCTGTATTTATCCGGCAAATTATGCAGAGCAAAAGATTAATGAAGCATATGATACGATTCTACGTGCAGATAAAGTGACTGCTGAGATGATTCCCGCACTTTGTGATTATGTAATCTTTTCAGAGAATGGAGAGAAAATAGGTGGAGATCTGTCAGAACAATACGAACAGATAGCATGGAATGTTGCAAAGTACGGAAACGCATCCGGGAAATATTTTTATAAAGTAATTGTAAGGGAAAATGAATATGTTGTATTGCAATATCGCCTGACACCTCAATATCATTCAGCTTTTTTGAGGGAGCATTTTATAGGACCACAGAATGTGATGATTATTATGTCTGTGATTGGAGCGGTAGCGATTATCATCATTCCGTCCATACGTTTTGGAAAAAGAATCAAAAAGCAGATGCAGCCTGTATTAGACGCAATCGGACAAATAAAGGATCAAAATCTGGAATATGAGACATCCTGTTCCGGTATCAAAGAGTTTGATGACTGTTTATCGGCAATCGATGATATGCGAGATGCATTGCGAGAATCTTTAGAAAAGCAGTGGAAAACAGAGCAGGAAAAGAAACAGCAGATGTCTGCTTTGGCGCATGATATTAAAACACCTCTTACGATTGTACGGGGAAATGCAGAACTACTTTCAGAGACTGAACTGACCACAGAACAGAAGAAAAATATCACTTATGTTTTGAACGGCACAACACAGATACAAAGTTATGTAAAACAGTTGATAGATGTCGCAAAATCATGGAATTGCAGTGATGTTACCTATACAACGGTGAGGTTAGAAGATTTTTTCGCAGATATAAAGGAACAGGCACTTGGACTGGTAGAAATCTATCACCAGAAGATAGATTGGAAGGCGGAACAAAGTGATAAAAAGGTAACGATTGCTTATGATCCAATGTTCCGAGCCGTAATGAATGTGATTCAGAATGCAGTGGAGCATACAAAAGAAAATGGAATCATTTATATTGACGCAAAGGAGCAGGATGGCCGGCTGACATTCATTGTGGAGGATAGCGGATCAGGATTTACAAAAGAAGCATTATTGCATGGCACAGAGCAGTTTTTTATGGATGACACAAGTAGAAATGGCGAAGCCCATTATGGGATGGGACTATTTTTTGCAAAAACTGTGGCTGAAAAATATGGTGGAGGTATTAAACTTTCAAATTCTGAAAATACAGGTGGGGCGAGGGTAGAAATATTTTTCCTGAGTAGTCAGGAAACAAGCTAAATAGACCGCAATTAAGCTATGTAAAAGAAGTTTTACATGCTTTTATCTAATATGTAAAAGCCTTTTGATAGACATTACTACTACGTTTGCTGTAATCTCATGGAAGAAGGAGGCATGCTTTACCGCCAGAGTCTGTTATGACACCGGAAGCAGCCGCCTATCCGAAGTTAAAAAAGATAAAGACAGAACTGGACAGCCAGAATGCCATTATCTTTGAAGCTGAGAAACTAAGAGGCAGTCTTGAAATAGAAATGTCAAACTTAAAGGGACTGGCGAAGCTCACCAGAAAAGGTGATTTACAGAGAAAGATTGACGAAAAGACGGATTATATCAACAGATTAAAGGTAGGACTATCAAACATGGTTCGTAATAGCGGTTTTGAAAATATGAACGAGTTCCTGCTGACATTCAGAGAATGCAGGAATGCTTATATGGATTATCAGAGACAATACGAAAGCTGGAAGAATACCTGCAGAAAACTGGATACACCTACGCATAAGGATGAAAAACTGTCGGATAAACTTGCAAGACTACAAAGGGAAGCCGCTGAAAACCAGAACAGTATCAGCAGGCAGACAAAGAACAGAGGGGCAAGATAATATGCCCTTTGTTTTATATTCTTTTGACGGAATTACGATAGAATATTGGAACTTAGCATGATATAATAATAGAAAATTTTTAGGAAGAGGTGAGAACGATATGAAAATTATCCGAGATAACTACTCAGTACAGTTGATGTAAACTGTTGGCAGATTGTGCTGAGGTTAAAAGAAACTTGCTAGCAGTCGTTGACTGTACTGTCCTAATGCTTGAAATACAATCTATAAAGGAGTACAGTTATGCGTTATATAAAAGAAATATTAAAGAAAAACAGAATATGGGTATTAGTCTACATTGGGCTAGGTATATTTAATGCATTTATGGCTAATTACAAGGCTGACTATTTCCAAAAGGTCATTGATGGATTGGCTGATAGAACACTTGCATTTGCAGGAGTTGCAACATATGGTTTTATTTTGCTGGTAAATTATTGTATGAATTATTTGGATAATTATCCTGAAAAGAAATTGGAACATGGTATTTATCTGGATTTTAAGCTTTTGTCCCTTAGAAAAATAAGTACAATTGATTATACAGAATACCAGAAAATAGGTACAGGCAAACTTGTTCAAAGGATTGAGAATGGTTCAACAGCAGGAAGAAATGTATTATTCAATTTCTGGTTGTGTTTAATTCGTGACTTACTTCCTACCATTGGTTTTAGTATATACTTTATTTGGAAAATAGATGAAAAAGTCACTTATGTACTGTTTGTAGGCTATGCGTTTATTTTTATAATAACCAACATTCTATTAAAGTTTCTTTACAAAATAAAAGAAAAGATTTTGAATAGTGAAGAACTATTAAATCACTATTTGGTCAGAGGCTATATGGAAATGTTGGTATTTCGTATGAGTAAACAGTTCCCGAGTGAAATAAAGAAGACTTGTAATGCAAAAGAGGATATTGTTTCATCAAAAGTAAAAATGAATATGATTCATGAAGCATTCTTCACGATATTTGCACTACTTGTGGCAATGTTAGATATTGGTATTCTTTTTTATGCATGGAAAACGAAAAACCTTACAGTAGGTTCTGTGGTTGCACTAATTGCACTGATTGAAAATGCTTATACACCAATTGCCATTTTTAATGTACTTTATGTCCAATATAAATTGGACAAGGCATCATATAAGAGATTTGAGGAATTTTTAGGCTTAAAAGACGATGTTCAATTAAGAAACGGTAACGCAATAAATATAAATGTTGGAAAAATTGCAATAAGAAATTTATCATTCCAATATGAGAAACGAAAAATTATTGATGGCTTGAGCCTGTCAATACAAAAGGGAGAAAAAATAGCTTTTGTAGGAGAAAGTGGTTCCGGAAAATCGACCTTGATTAAGATTTTATTAGGGTTGCTAAAATATAATCAGGGAGAAGTTCACTTAGGAGACATGGAGTTAAAAGAAATTTGTCTTAATAATCTGTATGATAGAGTTAGTTATTTATCACAGGATGCCCCTGTTTTTGACGGAACAATAAAAGAAAATCTGGTATTTGGGAAACAAGTGTCAGAAGAACAAATGCTAGGGGCATTGAGTGAAGTGCAACTATCTCATTTAGTTGAAAATCTTGCGGAAGGTTTAAATACTGAAATTGGTGAGAAAGGTACTTGTTTATCAGGTGGAGAAAAACAAAGACTTGCATTAGCTCGCTTGTGGTTTGAAGACTCCGAACTTGTCATTTTGGATGAAGCAACATCTGCAATGGATAATTTAACAGAAGAAAATGTAATGAAATCAGTTATGCAAAAAATGAAAGATAAAACTGTCATTGCCATTGCACATAGATTAAATTCCATTGCAGGTTTTGACAGAATTATTCTCTTTAAAGAAGGGAGGATTGTTGGACAAGGTACTTTTGAAGAACTACTACATACAGATTCTTATTTTATGGACTTGTATAATGCGAATGTGAAATAATTGTTTTTTAGGTCGAAACTTGTAAAAATACAAAGGGGCTGTTGCTCTTGCACTTTTTTAATTGTTAGAGTAGCAGTCCCTTAGTGTACTTAAAGTTCAATAGAGTCTTCTGCGTATACCCATATCTGCATAGTTCCATCCAGATATAGTTTTGCATATTCAAGAGGTTCATCAATAGCAAGAGCATTTAATGCACACTGAGAGCATGGTGTAGTTTTAATACCATCTTCTGCCTTGTTGCAGTCAATACGGAGCATATATCCGGCACAGGTGTAAATGTCTATGCTATTCCGGTACATATTGTATTCTGCGTAAATAATATTCATATCGTGTCTCCTTCAAATCAATTAATCAAAATAAGAAATTCAGAAGCATTTCAATCAGTTCACCATGTCAGTTTCATTTTGTGTTATACTGTGTTATATGATTTTGTTTCCATTGCTTTTTCCCTTACCAGAGTCCATAAACACTGATGGAACGATATAACACAAGGGAATATATAAGGGAAAGCACACCTGTCACAAACTTAGTATTTTCAATGGTTTGTGAGAAATTTGATAACAAAATATAACAGTTATTAAATCTCTTAAAACAGGTGAAATCTCAATCGGAATTTAAAGAGGTGTTGAGTATGAAAAGGTGGTTATCTATTTTAGCAGTATTGGGCTGTATAGTAGCGTTGTCTGGATGTAAAAATGAAAATGGAGCAAAACAAGCATATTTTAATGCAAAAGTTTTGGAAGTAAATAAAGAATATGTTGATGTTAGGTGTATAGAAGCATTTAATAGTGGGATTTCTGTTGATGAGGAATTTTCTGTTACAAAAGATGTAGTATCAGCAGGAGGAGCACCAGAATTGAATGTAGATGATAATATCCGTGTTGTATTTAATGGTGATGTAATGGAAAGTGATCCATTGCAGATAGGAACGGTTTATGCAATCTATCTTTTAGATGAAAATGGAGAAGTGATTCCAAACAACTAACAACTTCAAGTTTGGAGAATTGAGAAAATCGTAATTTGATGACTTGTTAAAACAAATTTTTGAATATGGGAGGTTGATGAAATGATATGTCCTAAATGTGGGAAAAATATGGTACTTGGAGCACTTGGACCTAGTGCAAAAGGGGCATTGTATTGGGCAAGGGAAGACTATTTTAAATCTAAAGTTTGTATTTTTTTACAGAAGGAAATGCAATTAAAAATGGTGCTATTCATATTCCCGTTGGTAATGGAGTAACTCAAAATCGTACAAAAGCTTGGGCTTGCGGAGAATGTAAATATGTTCTAATAGACTGTAATTAGCTCTACAAATTCCAGTTTGTCGAATTGAGAGTGATAACTATTTGAGGTATAAGCTATGAAACTGAAAAATATTTTGATTGTTGTTAATGATATAGAATTAGCCAAAAAATTTTATCATGATTTGTTTGGACTTGAAGTATTACTTGATAGTGATGGAAATGTAATTATGACAGAAGGGCTTGTGCTGCAGGATGAAAAAATATGGTGTGAATTTGTGGATAAAGATATTGTTCACAAAAATAATTCAATTGAGTTATATTTTGAAGAGAAAGACATAGAAGCTTTTGTCGAGAAGCTAGAGAAGCTATATCCAAAAGTTGAATATGTTAACCATCTTATGACTTACAGCTGGGGGCAAAAAGTGGTTAGATTCTATGATTTAGATGGTAACTTAATAGAGGTCAGAACGCCAATGTAATGTGATATGGTTTGGTATTTCTGTTAGATTACCACAAAGACAATTAGAATAATTGGGAGTATTGAAGCTGTGTTAATGATTGTAACACAGCTTTTTTTAACTTATTTTTTAAAATAGACATATATATTATGCTAACCTGTGAATATATGTCATACGATCACCTTTTCGTGATGAAAGTGAATATGAAAGTATTTCATTGTTCCATAAATCCATAAAAAGTGTTAGTTCATAATAACTTCCCTTTAAATGAAATGCGGTCATATCACTTACAACACACTGTAAAGGTCCTGTTATATCTAATCCTGTCAGCAGAAGATTTGGATAAATGCGATAAGGATCTCCTGGCTTTTTGTATCGATAATGCTTGGAAACACTAGCTATGTCCGCTGTTTTACATAGCTTATGAGCATACTGATCTGATACCATAAGTCCTGTATCCAGACGAATTTTTGCATTTAACCATCTATATCCATGTGATGGATATTTACTATGATATTCCTTAAATAATATAAGATTGGATACTAAAGTTTTTAATTTGTCAGAAGGTTTTTCTAAACGTTTTTTCCATTAAACTGTGCTTCATGTGACACCTCCATGATTCCATTATTGTATAAGTGACTACCTTATAAAAAATGGTACTCTTATATATAAATAATGTCTACAATAATTGAGTTGGTGTCTACTTTTAGATTACCACTTCAAAAAAGCTTATACTATGGTGTGGATTACCAATATATAAAAACTGCCGCCGGATATCGCGAGGATTCCGGCGGCAGAGCTGTGTGTCTGCAGTTATTAGCGGGCACTTTTTTTATTGTAAACAGTTACACATGCGAATGTAGCAGCACAAGCAGCTAAGAGCAGGTACATGTAAACATTAACATCACCAGTTGCAGGTGAAGTAATATCTGTATCAGTAGTGCCGGCTTCTGTTGGGTTTTCTGCAGGTGCTTCAGTAGAAGGTTCTTCTACTGGTGTGTTCTTAGCATCAGCAATAGCCTTAACTTCTGCTGATACATCAAATGGATTAGCCTTTCCTTCAAGAACATACTGGTAAGTTACAAGACCAATCATTGAATCCTGAGCAGAATATATACTGTCATATCCCTGATATGTATAGCAGCCAGGTGTTGTTGATGACTTGTAGTTCTTAATAAGTGTATTGTAGTTAGTTGCAGCATAATCTGTAACGTTATACTGTGCAAAAAGTGCTAAAGCTAAAGCAGTAGCATCAGGGTTAGATGCATACCAGTTCTTAGAGTAATCATCACTCCAGTACTGTCCCTGTGTTGAACCGTCTGGATCTGCAAGAGTCTTAACATATGTAATGGCACTATCAATAGCAGCCTTTACATCAGCATCTGAATAAGCAGAAGCAAAAGGAACTAATGAGATACCATTGTTGTCTGCAGAAGTACCAGAGTAATCAATGCCATTGCCACCAGCACAAAGAGTAGTTAATGCCTTTTTAACAGCAGCTATAGCCTTATCTGCGTTAGTTAATGAATCTTTGTAAGAATTAACAGCACTATAAAAAGTACCGATATGATATGGATTAATACCTGTTGCTGAGTATGTATTCCAGTCATATGAATAAGTTAAATCGCTGGCTGTGATGTTGGCCAGTAAATTGTCAAATGCAGCAACAATATTACACCCGTTGAAGTCTGAAGCATCATTACCTGTTATTGCAAGAACCATAAGAAGGTATGCATAACTTGAAAGAACATCATTAGAGCATGCGTAAGGCGCAAGACTTACATTAAGTGTACCATCCCTATTAACCAATGTTTTAACACTGCTTAAATATGCTTCTGTCTGCTTAGAGCAGTCATATCCTGAACGGATTGAAAGAAGAAGATTTCTTGAAGCATTGTAGAATGAACTTGTATCGGCGATATTGCTGTAATCAGCATTATCCATAAGGTAAGAAGCAGTAAGCTGTGCTTCCTGTCTTACATCAGCCACAGCAGGTACAGTGGCATCTGGTGTTGTTGTATCTGCTAATACTGGAACGATGTTCATGCAGATTAAGCATGCAGCAACCAGAAATGCAAATATCTTTCTTTTTAATTGTTTCATGTTTTCCTCCTTGACCACCTCTCACCAGGTGATGTGAAAATTTATAGTGCAGTAAATATCCTGACTTGCCGCTTAAGCCATTTCTTAAGCCTTCCCGTGCACAGTGCCATACTTAAGTTAAGGATGAATGTATAGCGTATTCAAGACTAAAGCTGCTGCTGATTACAGTGGCATAATATAAAAAACGTGTCGGCATACAGTAGAGTGAGCTGTTATGGATTCTGACCATATTCCTTACTGCCTGCTTGATTGTACCTTTATGTAGAAAATGTGTCAATTACATTTACCTTAGCTTTACATATATTTTACATAACTCCGATAGTGGATTTTACACACCA
>OGHG01000215.1_pt1 | contig 11804 bp, 11 predicted proteins | sample 1571491 | NCBI WGS metagenome assembly OGHG01 (sample SAMEA2582052, study PRJEB24529) | metagenome | biome: Human gut stool | place: China | collected 2011
TCAAAGGCGGGGTTCAGGTGGAGGAGTTGCAGCAGGCGAAGTCACTGTTGGATCCGTTGCTGGGCAGCAGCGCCGGCGTGGTGTTTGCGCTGGCATTGCTGATGGCGGGCATCTCCTCGACAATTACAAGCGGCAGGGCGGCAGGTTCCATCTTTGCCGGTATCTTCGGCGAGTCCTACCACATCAGGGACAGCCACTCGCAGGTGGGGGTAGTCCTTTCGTTGGGCATCGCGCTGCTGTTGATTTGTTTTATCGGCGACCCGTTCAAGGGACTGCTGATTTCGCAGATGATATTGAGCATCCAGTTGCCGTTTACGGTGTTCCTGCAGGTGAGCCTCACCTCGTCCCGCAAAGTGATGGGGCAGTATGTGAACAGTAAATGGAGCACATTTGTGCTCTATACGATTGCTGCCATCGTAACGGTATTGAATATTATGCTGCTGATATCGAGTTTGTAATGAATGCCGCTTGCCGGATGAATGATTGCAACCGGGCGAATGATTGCAACCTGACGAACGATTGCTGCCGGGCGAACGATTGCTGCCGGACGAATAACTAAAAAAAACATATACGGATATGAAGATTATAACCTACAACGTAAACGGTTTGCGGGCCGCCGTGTCCAAAGGACTGCCCGAATGGCTGGCAAAGGAACAGCCGGACGTGCTGTGCCTGCAGGAAACCAAATTGCAGCCGGAGCAGTATCCTGCGGAGGCGTTGGATGCATTGGGATACAGGCATTATCTGCATTCAGCCCGGAAGAAAGGGTATAGCGGAGTCGCCATCCTGACGAAACGCGAGCCGGACCATGTGGAATACGGCATGGGTATGGAGGAGTACGATAGCGAAGGACGGTTTGTCCGTGCCGATTACGGCGACCTGTCCGTGGTGAGCGTCTATCACCCTTCGGGAACAAGCGGCGACGAGCGCCAGGCCTTTAAGATGGAGTGGCTGGAACACTTCCGGCACTATGCGGTGGAACTGCTGCGCCCCCGCCCCAAGCTGGTTCTGTGCGGGGACTATAACATCTGCCACGAGGCGATAGACATTCACGACCCGGTGCGCAATGCCACCAACAGCGGCTTCCTGCCCGAAGAAAGGGAGTGGATGACCCGCTTCCTGAACGAGGGCTTCATCGATACCTTCCGCCTGTTGCACCCCGACAGCCGGGAGTACACCTGGTGGAGCTACCGCTTCAACTCGCGGGCGAAGAACAAAGGCTGGCGTATCGACTATTGCATGGCAAGCGAGGCGGTGCGTCCGATGCTGAAAGAGGCGCGTATCCTGAACGATGCGGTACATTCGGATCATTGCCCCATGATGTTGGAATTAACAGATTAAGATATGACGATGAAAGACAGAGTGGAAAAAGCCGTTGAACTGTTTAAGAGCGGCTATAATTGTTCGCAGTCCGTCGTGGCTGCCTTTGCAGATATGTATGGTTTCACGCAGGAACAGGCATTGCGCATGTCCGCCTCGTTTGGCGGCGGCATCGGACGGATGCGGCAGACGTGCGGCGCCGCCTGCGGCATGTTCCTGCTGGCGGGACTGGAGAAAGGTGCCGTAGACGGCAAGGATCGTGAGGGCAAAGCCGCCAACTATGCGCTGGTGCAGCAGCTTGCGGAGGAATTCAGGAAACGCAACGGCTCGATGATTTGCGCCGAACTGTTGGGACTGAAGAAGCCCGAAGGCTCTTCCATGCCCGAAGCCCGCACGGAGCTGTATTACGCCAAGCGTCCCTGCGCCAAAATGGTGGAAGAGGCGGCGGCAATATGGGCGGAGTATCTGGAAAAACAGCGGAAATAGGGCTAATCGTGCCGTTTCTCCGGCTGAAAATGGAAAAAAATGAGAGTTAACGTGCTATATAACATAAAAATAACTATCTTTGCCGCCGAAATAAAATCGGTCTTCTCCATCGGGGGAAACGGATTTTTAAGCATGTCTAACTAAAAACAAAGAGAAAATGTTAAAAGAAAAAGCCGGTGAAATCGCAGGAAAAATTTGGAACGCACTGAATGAAACCGAAGGTTTAACCGCAAAACAAATCAAAAAAGCTACAAAATTGGTGGATAAAGATTTGTTCCTGGGTCTTGGATGGTTATTGAGAGAGGACAAAATCTCTACTCAAGAAGTTGAAGGCGAACTGTTTGTGAAGCTGAACTAAGAAAGTGATTGGAATGTTATAAAAAATGCGTTGATACATTGGATATGTTATCAACGCATTTTTTTTGTGCGCTCCTTTTCGTATCTTTGTCCAAGATACACTATCTTTGCACTCCAAAAACTTTAGAAACGAATGAAAAAGAATATACGTAACTTTTGTATCATAGCCCATATCGACCATGGCAAATCGACTTTGGCCGACCGCCTGTTGGAGTTCACCAATACCATCCAAGTAACCGAAGGACAGATGCTGGATGATATGGATTTGGAAAAGGAGAGAGGTATCACCATCAAGAGCCATGCCATCCAGATGGAGTATGTGTACAAGGGCGAGAAGTATATCCTGAACCTGATTGACACTCCGGGACACGTGGACTTCTCCTACGAGGTGTCGCGCTCCATCGCCGCCTGCGAGGGCGCACTGCTCATTGTGGACGCTTCGCAGGGCGTGCAGGCGCAGACCATCTCCAACCTTTACATGGCCATCGAGCACGATTTGGAGATTATCCCCGTTATCAACAAATGCGACATGGCAAGCGCCATGCCCGAAGAGGTGGAGGATGAAATCGTGGAACTGCTCGGCTGCAAGCGCGAAGAGATTATCCGCGCTTCCGGCAAGACGGGCATGGGCGTGGAGGAAATCCTTGAGGCGGTAGTCGAGCGCATCCCGCATCCCGAAGGCGATGAGGAAGCGCCTTTGCAGGCACTGATTTTCGACTCCGTATTCAACTCGTTCCGGGGCATCATCGCCTACTTCAAGATTGTGAACGGCGTGATTCGCAAAGGAGACAAAGTGAAGTTCTTCAATACGGGCAAGGAATACGATGCGGACGAAATCGGCGTGCTGAAGATGGATATGGTTCCCCGTCAGGAGCTGCGTACGGGCGACGTGGGGTATATCATTTCGGGCATCAAGACTTCCAGGGAAGTGAAGGTGGGCGACACGATTACGCACATAGCCCGTCCGTGCAAGGAAGCGATTGCCGGCTTCGAGGAAGTGAAGCCGATGGTGTTTGCCGGGGTTTATCCTATCGAGGCGGAAGATTACGAGAACCTCCGCGCTTCGCTGGAGAAACTTCAGCTGAATGATGCCTCGCTGACTTTCCAGCCGGAGTCTTCACTGGCTCTGGGCTTCGGATTCCGTTGCGGTTTTCTGGGATTGCTTCACATGGAGATTGTTCAGGAACGTCTGGACCGCGAGTTTGATATGAATGTGATTACGACCGTGCCCAACGTGTCGTACATGGTGTATGACAAGCAGGGACATGCCAACGAGGTGCATAATCCCGGCGGTATGCCCGATCCGACGCTGATTGACCACATCGAGGAACCTTTCATTGATGCCACGATCATTACCGCCACCGATTACATCGGCCCTATCATGACGCTGTGTCTGGGCAAGCGCGGCGAACTGGTGAAGCAGGAATACATTTCCGGCAATCGCGTGGAGATATACTATGACATGCCGTTGGGCGAAATCGTCATCGACTTCTACGACAAGCTGAAAAGCATCTCCAAGGGATACGCCTCTTTCGACTACCATGCCAACGGCTTCCGTCCGTCCAAGCTGGTGAAACTGGATATTCTCCTGAACGGCGAACCGGTGGATGCCCTTTCCACCCTGACGCACTTTGACAACGCATACGAGCTGGGACGCCGCATGTGCGAGAAGCTGAAGGACCTGATTCCGAGACAGCAGTTTGACATCGCCATCCAGGCGGCCATCGGCGCCAAGATCATTGCCCGCGAGACGGTCAAGGCCATGCGCAAGGACGTTTTGGCCAAGTGCTACGGCGGCGACGTGAGCCGTAAGCGCAAGTTGCTCGAGAAGCAGAAACGGGGCAAGAAGAGAATGAAGCAAATCGGTAATGTGGAAGTGCCGCAGAAAGCATTCCTGGCGGTGCTGAAACTGGATTAGCGGTTTGCTGCCGAATCAATCATATCTTTCGGGGGTTGTTCTTTCATGATAGGGCTGCCCCCTTTTTTGTCTTTTTCCGAAAATGAACGAACTCTTCAATTAAAAATACTTATGATTATCCTACGTACCGTAAAAAACATTTCGTCGCTGAACATAGCAGCGAGCGTGCTTTTGTTTCTGGCGGCTATCCTGGCCGCTGTGGTTGCCAACTCGTCCCTGTCGCCCGTATACCAGGATTTCCTGCTTCAGGAGCTGCATCTGCGCATCGGCAACTTCAATCTGTTTTCGCACGGCGGGCATCCGCTGAAGATGATAGAATTCATTAACGACTGCCTGATGACCGTTTTCTTTCTGGCAGTGGGCCTGGAGATAAAGCGCGAATTGCTGGTGGGGGAACTGTCCTCTGTGCGAAAAGCGGCTTTGCCTTTTATTGCGGCATGCGGGGGGATGGTGGTTCCGGTCGTCATCTATGCGTTGTCGGTTGCCTCCGGCACTCCCGAAACCCGGGGGATGGCTATCCCGATGGCCACGGACATTGCCTTCTCATTGGGCGTGCTCAGTTTGCTGGGCAAGCGTGTGCCGTTGAGCCTGAAAATATTCCTGACGGCATTTGCCGTGGTGGACGACATCGGCGGCATACTGGTCATCGCACTGTTCTATAGCGCTGACGTGGCATACGGATACCTGATTGCGGCGGCTGTCCTGTACGTGTTCCTCTACTATATGGGTAAGTTCGGCGTAACGCAGAAGATATTCTTCCTCTTCTTCGGTGTGATTATCTGGTATCTGTTCCTGCAATCGGGCATCCACAGTACGATTTCGGGCGTGATACTGGCGTTTGTGATACCGGCGCGTCCGCGCTTGGATGCGGGCAAATACATCGAGCGGATTCGCGACATCATCGGGGAGTTCCCGGTTTCCAAGTCGGATAATATCGTGCTGACCAATGCGCAGATTGCCACGTTGAAGCAGGTGGAGCGGGCATCGGATTATGTTATCAGCCCGTTGCAGTCGCTGGAAGATAACCTGCACGGGGCGGTGAGCTTCGTGATACTGCCGCTGTTTGCCTTTGCCAATGCCGGTGTGGTGTTCAGCGGTAGCGGCAGCATCGTGGGAGATGTGAGCATCGCTGTGGCGGCTGGCTTGCTGCTGGGCAAGTTCCTGGGGATATACCTGTTTACGTGGCTGGCGGTGAAGAGCGGCGTAGCGCTGATGCCGGCGGGGATGAACTGGAAGAATATAGCGGGCGTCTCCCTGCTGGGCGGTATCGGGTTTACCGTATCGTTGTTCATTGCCAACCTTTCCTTTGCGGACGAATATCCGGAATTGCTGAACCAGGCGAAATTCGGGGTGCTTGTAGGGACGGTGCTTGCCGGGGTACTGGGGTATGTGGTGCTGAATTGGGTGCTGCCGAAGAGGGAGAAGTGAGGTGGGTTGTTTCGGGGAGATTTTTAGGCACGGATTACGCGGAATTACACGGATTTAGGGAGTTACACGGATTAGTACGGATTATACAGAATTTACGGATTAATACGGATTACGCGGATTTCATGGAAATGTAAAAGAAGGTAATGTTGTCCGAAAGAACAAAGAACAAAGTAAATCCGTGAATTCCGTGTAATCCGTGCCTAAAATAGAATAATATTACTCCTTGATATGAATCAGCAGATTTGCCAGAATAGCCGTTATCCCGCCCGTTGTGATGCCGGATGCAAAGATGTTCCGCAGCGTTTCCGGCAGTTGGCACAGTATCTCGGGAACCAGCTCCACACTGAGGCCGAGCGAGAAACTGACAGCCATGACAAGAGTAGCCTTCCGGTTGATTTCCTGCGCTGCAATGATGCGGATGCCTGCCGCCGCCACTGTACCGAACATCAGCAGAGTAGCGCCGCCCAATACGGGTTCGGGCATCAGTGAAAACACCAGTCCCACGGCAGGGAACAGGCCGAGCAGCACAAGAAAGGCTGCGATGTAATAGCCCACATACCGGCTGGCAACTCCGGTCAGTTGTATCATTCCGTTGTTCTGCGCAAAGACGGAGTTGAAGCCGTCGGCAAGAATACCGCCCGAAGCGCGCTTTACGAAGGTGTCCCCTTCCACCGGTTCGCCGGAGATAAGGGAGTTGGCGGTGATGTCACCGTATGCCTCGATGGCGGTAATCATGAAAATAAGCCCCAGGGCGATGATGGTGGACAGGTCGAAGTCCAGTCCGTAGCGGAAAGGCATCGGCAGGTTGAAGCCGCCGTAGCTTTGTATCGAGGAGAAGTCGATGATGCCCATGAACCAGGCTGCGATGTAGCCTATCACCAGTCCGATGACGATGGAACTCATGCGCAGGTAGCGGTTGGAACTCCGGTTGAAGGCGATGATAAGCAGCAGTACCGCCGCCGCAAGGCCCACATGGCGGAAACTGCCGAAGCTACCGTCCGCCTGTGCCGTGGCTCCGCCGCCGCAGGCTGTGATTCCTACCTTTATCAGGCTCATTCCGATGAGGGTGACTACGATGCCGGATATCAGCGGCGTGATAATCTTCTTTGTGTATTTCAACACCCGGCTTATCAGCATCTCTACGCTTGAAGCCGCCATGCAGGAACCGAAAATCAGGGGAAGCCCGCCCAGCATTCCGGCAGAGATGATGGGACCTATGAACGAAAAGCTGGTTCCCTGGATGCAGAGCAGCCCCGTGCCCAGTCCGCCGAACCTGCGGCATTGGATAAACGTGGATATGCCGGATGCGAACAGCGCCATCGAAACCAGGTAGCCGGTGGTTTCCGCATCGAGCTTCAATGCGCCCGCAATGATGAGCGGCGGGGTGATGATGGCTACGAATATGGCGAGCAGATGTTGCAGCGCAGCGAAGAAAGCTTCCTTAAAAGGCGGCTTGTCGTTCAAGCCGTAAATCAGTCCGTTTCCCTGTTGTTTTTCCATCGCTCCGGGTTATCTGATTTTGATTTCACAGTTGTCAAGGCTTTCGATGATGGCAAGCGATTCTACATGAATGCCCTGGCTGCGCAGCTCGTCACCACCATGCTGGAAGGCTTTCTCTATGATGAATCCCATGCCCACCAGTTCCGCGCCAGCCTGCTTCACCAGGTCCATGATGCCTTTGGCAGCGTTTCCGTTGGCAAGGAAGTCGTCGATGAAAAGCACCTGGTCGCCGGGCGCGAGGAAATCCTTGCTGACGCACACGTCGTACGAGCGTTGCTTGGTGAACGAATACACGGAAGTAACCAGCATATTCTCCATCGTGCTCGGTTTCTTCTTCTTGGCGAACACTACGGGCAGCTCCAGCAGATAGCCCACCATGATGGAGGGAGCGATGCCGCTGGCTTCGACGGTAATAATCTTGTTGATACTGGTAGAGGCGAAACGTCTTACAAACTCCACGCCGATGGATTTCATCAGTATCGGGTCCATCTGGTGATTGATAAAGTTATCCACTTTCAGTATGCCTCCCGGATAGCATTTTCCGTCTTTGAGAATACGGTCTTTTAAAGTTTTCATAATGTATCAAGTCTTGTCTTAAGAGTTATTTATTGTCTTCTTGTTCTGCATCTTCCTGTATCTCCTCTTTGGGCAGCAGCCTTGCCGAGATGCGCTTCTTCGGGGTGAGGCTCATGTCCTTCAGCATTTCAGCCTGGCGCACTACGCTGCCGTTGCCTTCGGAGAGCTGGTTGAGGGCTTTGTCGTAGTCCTTCTGCAAGGTTGCCATGCGGTCGCCGAGGGTGAGGAAGGTGTCGGTAAAGCCTACAATCTTTTCGTACAGGGCAGTGCCGCGCTTGATGATGGCCTGCACGTTTTTCACCTGGTTTTCCCGCTTCCACAGGTCGAGCGAGAGGCGCAGGGCGCTGATGAGGTTGGTGGGGCTCATCAGTACCACCTTCTTGTTGTAGGCATACTCCCAGAGGTTGGCGTCGCTCTGGATGGCGAGCAGGTATGCGCCCTCCGTGGGGATGAACATCATGACGAAGTCCGGCGCCTTGATATCGTAGTGCGAATAGTCCTTCCGGCTGAGCTCGTCGATGTGGCTGCGGACGGACTGCAAGTGCGCCTTGAGCCAGCGCGCCTGCTCGTCGCGGTCTTCGGCGGAGGTGTAGGCGGCGTAGGCGGTGAGGGAGACTTTGGAGTCGATAATCATCTCGCGCTCGTCGGGATACCTGATGAGGATGTCGGGCTGCATCTTCTGTCCGCTCTCTTCGCTGACAATCGCTTCGCCGCGCTCGTCTTTCAGGAACTCCTGGCGGAAATAGTGCTCGCCCTCAATCAGGCCGGATGCCTGCAAGAGGCGTTCCAGAATCATTTCGCCCCAGTTGCCCTGCATCTTGGAGTCGCCCTTCAGGGCGCGGGTCAGGTTGTTGGCATCCTCGCTGAGACGGTTGTTCAGTTCCACCAGCTCTTTGATGCGTTCGCCCAGCGAGAAGCGCTCTTTGGCTTCGGTGCTGTACACCTGCTCTACCTTTTCCTTGAAGTCCTTAATCTTCTCGTCGAGCGGGCGCAGCAGGTTGCCCAGATGCTCGGCGTTCAGTCTGGTGAAATCCTCGGTCTTGCTTTGGAAGATGCGGTTCGAGAGGTTCTCGAACTCGGTGTTCATACGCTTGTGCAGGGCTTCGGCCTCTTCTTTCTGTTCGGCGAGGCGTTGTTCCCATTGCCGTTGCTGCTGGGCGATGCGCTCGCCGAAGGAACGTTCCTGCTGGGCAAGGCGCTCGTTGAAACTGCGTGCCTGTTCGGCGAGGCGTTCGGCAAACAGCCGCTCCTGTGCATCCAGGCGTTCCGAAGCCTGGCGGGCGGCTTCCTGCAAACGTTCCTCGGCAATGGAGCGTTCGCGGGCGATGCGTTCTTCGGCGGTGCGGTTCAGCAGGGCTTCACGCTCTCCGGCGGCTTCTACCTGAGTCTTCAGGGCGGCGGCTTTTCTGCCGGCCGTCAGATAGCCGATAACGGCTCCTGCGATAATCCCGGCGGGTAATAGGATGATATTCATAATTGCATATAAGGAAATAAAGTTTCGGCAGGCGGTACCGGCAATACCATGGGGCGGTACGGGAAATACCAATAGTTGGTATGAAGAATACCAACGGTTGGTACAGACAATACCAAAGCGTGGTACAAGGAGTACCGACCGTTGGTACGGAGTATACCGCACGGGGGGACATCTTGCGGCCTGCCGTCTTGCATCTATTGTGTCAGTATCTCGTTTCCGTCTTCGGTGATAAGAATCATGCTTTCCCACTGGGCGGAAGGCAGACCGTCGTCCGTGCACACCGTCCAGCCGTCGGCTTCGTCAATGAATACCTCGTAGCTGCCCATGTTAATCATCGGCTCGATGGTGAACGTCATGCCCGGTACTATCAGCATGCCCGTGCCGCGTTTGCCGAAGTGCTCCACGTCCGGCTCTTCGTGAAACTTGATACCCACGCCATGCCCGCAAAGGTCGCGCACCACGCTGTAGCCGTTCTTCTCGGCATGCTCCTGGATGGCGGCGCCCACATCGCCCAACCGTGCCCAGGGCTGCGCAGCCTGTATGCCGATGTCGCGGCACTCCCTGGTCACCTGCACCAGGCGTTGCATTTCGGGGCTGACTTCCCCAATCATATACATGCGCGATGCGTCGGAGAAATACCCTTTGTAGATGGTGGACACGTCTACGTTTACAATATCTCCGCTGCGCAGGAATTCCTTTGTGCTGGGGATGCCGTGGCACACCACATCGTTGATGCTGACGCATACGCTCTTCGGAAAACCTTCGTACAGGAAGGGAGCGGGGATGGCGTCGTGGTCTGTCGTAAAGCAGTATACCATGTGGTCTATCTCTGCCGTGGACATTCCCTCGCGGATATTCTCCGAGATGTAATCGAGCAGGGCGGTGTTTATCCTTGCGCTTTCGCGTATGCCTGCCAGTTGCTCTTCCGTACGCAGCAGATGGCGTGACGGCAATTTGTATCCTTCTCTTTTATAATGCTGTATCTTGGCTTCTACTTCATCGGAATAGTTTTTAGGAGCAAACCGGACTCCTTTTACGAACTTCTTCATGTTTGCATATTTTATAAACGATGTGCAAAAATACGAATAATTTGGGTGTGCGTATTTATAATGCTTGAATAATTAGAAACTAATCTGTACTTTTGTTTCCCTCAACAACAGGATAAATGTAATGAATATGTATGAATGGGCCGATGAAATGAACTGTGCCGTAACCGTATGCGACACGCAGGGAATCATCCTTTATATGAACGAAAAGGCATGCCGCACGTTTGCCGGGCACGGAAACCTGATAGGCAGGAATCTTTTTGACTGCCACAGTCCGAAATCGCAGGAAAAGATACGCGAACTCCTGGAAACGGGTGGCGTAAACGCCTATACGATAGAGAAAAAAGGTGTCAGGAAAATGATTTATCAGACCGCATGGAAGCGTGAGGGTGTGGTATGTGGACTGGTGGAAATATCCATGGAGATACCCGGGGAGATGCCCCATTATATACGGGAGTAACCGTATCCGGAGAGGAGCAGCCGCGGGTTTGTGAGGCGGCCGCTCCCTTGTGATGTATGCTTTGTCCGGGATTAGAACTCGTAGTGGAAACCGAATGAGAGGTCTTCGCTGGTGAAGGCGAATCCGTAGCCGTTGTCTCCGGTCATGTAATCGTCTCTGTAGCCCAGGAAACCGCATTTGGCAACTGCACTGAACTTGCTGTTCAGCTTGATGGCGATGCCCGGTTTGAAGCCTATTTCAAAGCCGTTTACAGAGTCGAAGCCTTTCACCTTCTGGGTGGAGAAGCCGAAGCCGCCGTCCACAAACAGGCGTACTACCTTATTTTCATAGTAGGAGTAGCGTGCATAGGGAGCGAGGGCGAAAGCGTTGTATTTACCTTCGTCTGCCTTGCCGTGTGCAAATGCCAGCACACCGCCTACTGCCCATTTCTCGCTCAGGTTATATCCTACTTCCGGTTCCAGTTTGAAGAAAGTGGCGTCGAGGTCGTCGTTGTGCCATAAGCCTACCGTTCCGCCTACATAAACCTGTGCCTTTACCGATGCAACCAGCATGGTTGCAAACAAGAAAAATACAATTTTTTTCATTTCTTTTTACCTTTTGATTATTTAAATTATTGTTGCTTGCTGAAAAAGCAAGGCATGCCCTGCTTTTTCGGGGCGCAAAAGTATATCTTATATTTATGCTGTACAAATTTTTAGTTAGTTTTTTATAAAATAAAGAACTTGTGCGGGAAGAATACACTACTTTTGCGGCGGTAAAAAGTTTGTTTCACAGGTTGTATTTTTTCGAATGAAGAAGAGTCTTATTGCATTAGCGTTCGGCACCTTGGGATTGGGCATTGCCGAGTTTACGATGATGGGTATTTTGCCCTATGTTGCCGCCGATTTGAACATCGGCATTCCGGTTGCCGGACATTTCATTTCCGCCTATGCACTGGGCGTATGTGCCGGTGCTCCCATGTTGATTTTAGCGCGCAAGCGTCCGTTGAAGCATATCCTGCTGGCATTGATGGCTTTAATGCTGGTAGGAAATCTGGGGGCTGCGATGGCCACCGGCTACTGGTCGCTGCTGGCGGCGCGTTTCATTTCGGGTTTGCCGCACGGGGCGTATTTCGGAGTCGCTTCCATTGTGGCGGGCAAGCTGGCGGACGAGGGGAGAAGCTCCGAGGCCGTATCCATTATGATAGCGGGCATGACGGTTGCCAATCTGTTCGGCGTTCCGCTGGGCACTTCCCTGAGC
>OGHG01000225.1_pt1 | contig 11423 bp, 9 predicted proteins | sample 1571491 | NCBI WGS metagenome assembly OGHG01 (sample SAMEA2582052, study PRJEB24529) | metagenome | biome: Human gut stool | place: China | collected 2011
TGAATATGCCATCCGGCACCGGCCTTTCCTGCCGTTATTTTCGGAGCGAAAGTGATGTCGTATCCATATTGGTAAGCAAGGTTACGGATAATCCATTTGGCAATCATCAACTGGTCGGCTGCCTGCTCGGCACGTACCGGCAGAAATTCGATTTCGTTCTGCTCGTATATCTTACCGTCAAGGGTGAAGTTTCCCACTTCGGAATGCCCGTACTTAATTTGTCCGCCGGTTTGTGCAATGTACGCCATACACTCGGTACGGAATTCATTGAACTTGGCATACGGAGCAGACTCGTGATAACCACGCTGGTCGGTAGCCGGGAACATGCCGCTGTCTTCCGAAATGACGTAATACTCCAATTCGCCCATAGCCTGGAACTCCATACCGGTTACTTCCGTAAATGCCCGGCACGCCTTGCGCAGAGTGTGTTCGGGAGAACTTTCCAACGGTTCGCCGTCTTTATTGAAGAAAGAGCAGAGCATGGAAAGCGTAGGCTGCTCGGCAAACGGATCTATAAAAGCCGTACAGAAGCGGGGTATTACATATAAATCGCTGCTGCCCGCTTCAATGAAAGGAAACAGGCTGGAACCGTCCACACGCTCCCCGCACGTAAGTATCGCATCGAGATATGCGGCATCGTTAATGACAAAGTTCAAAGTTTTCAACCGCCCGTCGGCAGCAGGATACATGAAGTTCACCATAGTGATTCCATTCTCCTTTATATAAGAAACGATGTCGGCTTTTGTAAATTCGGAAGCCGGTTTTTGAAGCTTGGCCACCAACGGATTGGCATGCATTGAGAAATCTTGTTCCATGATTCTGGTTGTTTTTAGTTGATGATACGGTTAACAAAACATGTCCGTATTAAAAGTTTGGAACACGGACTCACAAATATACAAAAAGACAGCTAATTGCAATAAACCAACTGTCTTTATTTATTCCCGATATGGATAAATATTGCAAAAAACGGATAGAACCCGACTTTCCGTTCCCTGCCTACAGAATGTCATTCCAATAAATTCTCTATGGAATAGTTTTCCCAAAAAGTCCGGGTAGAGTTCACCAGCGAGCTGCCCATATAAAGCAAAAACAACACCGCTATGACAATCATCAGGAAACTGACCAGCGCATTATGCCTTTCTTGTTTAAATTGAACGGAAACCATACAAACCTCCTCTTTTATTGTCACTGCAAAGGTAAGAGCCGAATATTACATTCCTGCAACACCTGCGTAACAAATATACAAAAAAAGGAGCACAAACAGGCTCCTTTTTAATAGTATTTCAGTTTTTATTAACTCAGTTCGCTAACCAGCTCTTCGGGGGTAATCAATTTCTGCTCTCCCGTCTCCATATTCTTCAAGGTTACCTTGCCCTCGTTCATCTCGTTTTCTCCCACCAAAGCTACAAACGGAATCATCTTGGAGTTGGCATACCCCATCTGCTTCTTCATCTTGCAGGAATCGGGGAAGATTTCGGCACGGATACCTGCCGCACGTACCTGGGTAAGCACATTCATAGAGAAGGCGGCTTCTTTCTCACCAAAATTGATAAACAGAAGCTGCGTACCGTTCACCGCTTCCTTCGGATAGAGTTCAAGCTGGTTCAGCACATCGAATATGCGGTCTGCACCAAACGAAATGCCCACTCCCGAAACACCTGCCATGCCGAATACACCGGTCAAGTTGTCATAACGGCCGCCACCGGTAATGCTGCCAATCTGTACATCCAACGCCTTTACTTCAAAAATAGCACCTGTATAATAATCTTCCACACCCTTCAAGCCCTCTTCGCTGGCAGAAAGCACCTGCTTCAGTGTAGCGAGTTTCTCTTCGTTACTACCGCTCAACAAAATGATAGGCTGCAATTTGGCAACAGCCTCATCACTGATGCCCTTCTCTTTCAGTTCGGCATTGACATTGTCCAGCCCTATCTTGTCCAGCTTGTCAATCGCTACGGTAATGTCCACTATCTTATCGGACTCACCGATAATCTCGGCAATGCCGCTCAATATCTTGCGGTTGTTGATTTTAATGCATACACGGATGCCGAAACGCGTAAATACGGTATCGACTATCTGCATCAGTTCCACTTCATTCAGCAAGGAGTCGCTGCCCACCACATCGGCATCACATTGATAGAACTCACGATAACGCCCTTTCTGCGGACGGTCGGCACGCCACACCGGCTGAATCTGGTAACGCTTGAAAGGGAATGTGATTTCATCCCTGTGCATCACGACATAACGGGCAAAAGGTACGGTAAGGTCATAGCGCAGACCTTTCTCACAAAACTTGCTTGCGAGCTTCGCGGCATTACGGCTCAACAGTTCCTCGTCCGTCAGACCGGAAAAGTAATCACCCGAATTCTGTATCTTAAACAACAGTTTATCGCCTTCTTCACCATACTTCCCCATTAAGGTGGAAAGCATTTCCATGGAAGGAGTCTCTATCTGCTGGAAACCATAAAGATGATAAACATCACGAATCGTATTGAATATATAGTTACGCTTCGCCATTTCTACGGGCGAAAAGTCGCGGGTTCCTTTGGGAATACTTGGTTTTGCTGCCATAATCGTATCAATCATTTATAAAATCAGATGACAAAGTTACGGTATTTTATTGATTAAGAAAAAAAATGCTTTCTCCATTTAGCATGAAGAAAGCATTTTTCTATTTCTACGGAACAGAACATTCTTATTCTCTGCGTCCCATGAATATCATTATGTAGTAAACAAGCGTTGCCAATGAACCGAGCGCAGCTACCACATACGTATAAGCGGCCGAACGAAGCGCGTCTTCCGCCTGTGTATGATTGCGGGCATTCGTAATGCCGGAACTGCTCAACCATACCAATGCACGCTTGCTCGCATTGATTTCCACCGGAAGGGTGATGAAGCTGAACAGTGTAGTCATGGCAAACAGGATGATACCTGCCAGCAGCAACTGCGGAAAAGTGTTCAGCATCAGGATACCGCCCAACAGTACCCACGTCATAATGTTGGAAGCAAACGAAACCACAGGCACCAGTTTGCTGCGCATCGTAAGCGGTGCATAGGCGCGTGCATGCTGCACGGCATGTCCGCACTCATGGGCGGCAACGGCCGCTGCCATAATGCTGTTGCTGTTATAAACGCTTTCGCTAAGGTTTACGGTCTTATTGGCAGGGTTGTAATGGTCTGTCAAGTGTCCCGGAGTATGTGTTACGGTTACATCGTAGATGCCGTTATCGTGCAGCATCTTCAAAGCCACATCGGCTCCCGTCATTCCGTTGCCGGTGGGGATTTTAGAATATTTCTTGAATTTACTCTGCAGGTTCATCTGTACCAGCCAACTGACCACAGCCACCCCGATAAAGATAATCCATTGCATGCCTATCATTCCTGTTCCCATAATTTTCTTCTTTTAATAATAAATAAATGAATAATGTGTCGTTTCTGTTTGTATAACAAATTGTCTGCCAAAAATAAAGGGAAACTGCGAGCTATCTCCCGGTTCTCCTCATCTTTTAGGAAGAATTAAAGATTTACCGACATAACGGTTACAGTTTTAGCAATTCACCGGCAGCAGGCTACTCTTCCAGGTGCAGTTCGATGACTTTGTCAATATCTGTCGGGACTTCGGAAAGATAAAGCATGACACCATCCCGGCATTTCTGTATTTTCAGCGGCCGGCGGTCGGTATAACCTACAGCCTTCTTCACGCGCTTTCCATCCAAAGGCAGGAAAAGCGCTTTATCCTGCAAATCCAGAATATGCACATACAGCTTATTTCCCTTCTGCGTTGTCACTCCCCAAGGGTGAGGAGCCACACAGCCGCCACGTGTTCCGTAAATAGTTTCACCGTACACTTTCATCCACTCTCCTATCTCTGCCAGTCGCTCCATGGCAACAGCCGGCAGTTCGCCATCGGGCTGCGGACCTATATTCATCAGGAGATTGGCATCCTTACCGGCTGCCTTCACCAGATAGTGAATCAAAGTTTTTGCCGGCTTATAGTTTTGGTCCGTAATCTTATATCCCCACATGCCATTCATTGTCTCGCACGTTTCCAATGGCAAGTTACTGACACCTTGTCCGGAAAGTCCCGCCTTATTCTCACCGGGCAAATCACGCTCAAAAATCTGTATATCTTCTCCCTCGAAAGGTGTCCGGTGATGATTATTACCAATCAGACAGGCAGGTTGCAGGCGGTGTATCAACGCATATTGCCCGGGCAACTGCCAATCGAAACCGGGATTCCGGTCCTGATCCCACCAGCCGTCGAACCATATTGCGCCTATTTTCCCGTAACCGGTCAGCAACTCCGTCAACTGGTTGTTCATAAAAGCGTAATAGCTATTCCAGTCTCCCGAAGGATCCGGACGTCCGGTTCCACACCCCGTACGCCCCTGCGGAGCATCCTCACGATACCAGTCTATATGTGAATAATACAGATGCAGGCGAATCCCCTGCTTATGACATTCATCCGCCAATTCTTTCAGTACATCCCGCCTGAAAGGAGTAGCATCCACAATATTATAATCGGAATAACGGGTATGAAACATGGAAAAGCCCTCGTGATGCCGCGAAGTGAAACAAATATATTTTGCTCCGGAAGCCTTGATAGCTGCCACCCACTTGGCTGCATTGAACCTGGAAGGATAAAATCCGCCCGCCAATTTGGCATATTCTTTATAATTCAGGTTATTATTGGTCATGGTCCATTCTCCGGTTGCCAACATGCAGTACAGCCCCCAATGGAGGAAAATGCCGAATTTGCTGTCCCTGAACTCCTGGCGCGACTGCAAGTTTTCTGCCGTAGGCTGATAAGGTTGCGACCTCCCGGAAGAGCAGAGAGAGAACAGAAGCAATAATGAGATAATACGTGTTTTCATGGTAATAAATAAAAAAAGTACGGGTTACCCGAATTTATACAGTCCGTTATCGAAGCCACAAAATTCGCGTAACCCGTACGTAAGGTTGTCTATTTGTCAATCTATGTTATTCCTCCGTATAGCGTTCGATGGTCTGTTCGCGGTCGGGACCTACAGATACAATCTTCACAGGCACACCGAGCTGTTCTTCCAGGAACGACAGATAAGCGTTGAATTCTTCGGGGAATTCGTCTTCGCTCTGCATCTTTGTCATATCCGTCTGCCAGCCGGGCAATTCCACGTACACCGGTTCCACGCCTTCGATATCGAACGGGAAGTAATCGATTTCCTCACCGTTGACCTTATATGCCACACAGGCTTTGATTGTTTCGAATGAGTCGAGCACATCGCTCTTCATCATGATGAGCTTGGTTACGCCGTCTACCATAATGGCATATTTCAAGGCTACCAGGTCAATCCATCCGCAACGGCGCTTACGTCCGGTTACCGAACCGAATTCATGTCCCAGCGTACAAATCTGGTCACCGGTCTTGTCGAACAGTTCCGTCGGGAACGGACCCGCACCCACACGCGTACAATATGCCTTGAAGATACCGTACACTTCGCCAATCTTATTGGGAGCTATGCCCAAGCCCGTGCAGGCTCCTGCACAAATGGTATTGGAAGAAGTGACAAACGGATAAGAACCGAAATCAATATCGAGCATCGTACCTTGCGCACCTTCGCACAAAACAGACTTTCCGTCCGACAGCAGACCGTTTATTTCATGTTCGCTGTCCACAAACTTGAACTGCTTCAGGTATTCGATACCCTCGAACCATGCCTTTTCCAGCTCGCTCAAATCATATTCGTAATTCAAGCCTTTCAGGATTTGTTCGTGACGGGCTTTGGCAACAGCATACTTCTTGTCGAAATCGTGCAGGATATCACCTACGCGTACACCGTTGCGGCTAATCTTGTCCGTATAAGTAGGACCGATGCCCTTGCCGGTAGTTCCCACTTTGGCATCTCCTTTTGCAGCTTCATAGGCAGCATCCAGAATGCGGTGCGTGGGCAGGATGAGGTGTGCTTTCTTGGAAATATGCAAGCGTTCCTTCAAATTATGACCGGATGCTTCCAATGCTTCCGCTTCCGCCTTGAACAGCGCCGGGTCGAGCACTACACCGTTACCGATGATATTCACCTTATCACCCTGGAAGATTCCCGAAGGAATGGAACGGAGCACATATTTCTGACCTTCAAACTCCAATGTATGACCGGCGTTCGGGCCGCCTTGAAAACGTGCCACTACATCGTATCTCGGAGTTAATACATCAACGACTTTGCCTTTGCCTTCGTCGCCCCATTGTAATCCTAATAGAATGTCTACTTTCATTTCTCTTTCTTATGGTTATTATTTTTCTTCTTTCTTTTGTTTGCGCGGTCGCACTTGCTACACAAGCCGTACATGTACAGCGAATAATGCGTCAAGTTAAAGCGGCTCAACCTGGTATTCTCAATGGCGTGCTGCAATTCCTCGTTCTGGAATTCGGTAACCTTGCCGCACTGCGTGCAGATTTGGTGATGATGCGTATCACGGTTATAGCATTTTTCGTATTGAGAGGAATTTCCGAACTGATGCTTGATAACCAGCCGGGCATTGATAAGCAATATGATGGTGTTGTACAGCGTCGCACGGCTCACTCTGAAATTCTCCTGGTCTGCCATCAGCGAATAAAGCGTGTCAACATCGAAATGGCCGTCTATGGAATAAATAGTGTCGAGTATGGCATAGCGTTCGGGAGTCTTGCGATGCCCGTTCATATTGAGATATTCGGTGAATATCTGTCTAACCGTATCTTTCACGTTCTGACTTTCCATTTAAAGGCGCAGTTTTTTAACAGCCAACAAAGTTAAGCCTTTTTTGCGGAAAGCAAACAAAAAAAGAAAAATTAATGATGAGAATGGTAAAGTAGCCGGCACTCTATCACTTTACCGTTTTATCATAACGCTACCTCTTCCTTTACCAGATTGTAAAGCAGCCGTTCTGTCTCCGAAGAGGAATCTCCCATGCCTTCTACCCTGCGGCAAACCTGAAACGCATTTTCCTCGCTGTGCTGCATGAAACGGCGGATAGCGGTCAGCGCGGCATTGCGCACATGATAAGAGCCTGAGAGGAACGCCGATATTGCCTGGTCAAGGAATTCATTCTCCACCCGTTCGTTCATATCGCCTTTTTTCATTAACAGCCGGGCAATGGTAAGGAAACCGCAGACCTGCGTATATTCATCTTCAGCGGCAATCCAGTGAAAAGACTTCGCAGGAGCATACGGAAGATGTTGGAACAGGTTCATACAGGTAAGTTCCGCAATCTCGATGTTCCGGATATTCTCCACCCATATATCCGCTATTTCGGGCAAGAAGCTGTCGACAGGCTGGAGCAATCCCGCCAATATTTTACATTCGCGAATATCTTCTTTCCAAAGTGCCTGCGCCAAGGCATGATCTTTCCCGTAAGCAGAAGCAATACTTTTGATACGGGGCAGTTCCACGCCGAAGTTAAGTTTGTAGACCAAACCTTTCTCACGCATACTTTGAGACACAGCCCCATTCATGGAAAGGCGGAGCTGTGTTTTTATTTCTTTGAGTTGTTCTTTTAGTTCCATTAGTTTCAGAAATGAGAGTTCCGGTTATCACCTGAGGCAAAAAGCCTTTTATCTTAAAAAAGAGGTGTGTCAAAATACACCTGATGATTTTTTTAGGCACGGATTACGCGGATTACACGGATTTACTTTATCCTTTTTTCCGTTTCCGTGAAATCCGTGTAATCCGTGCCTAAAAGAAAACAATAAAATCTCTAAATTACCATTCAATCGTTCACTGAAGGCAATACCGAGTAGTCCTTGCTATAACGCAGCATCTGTTCGGCATACCCTTCATCATAAGTCACCTTCACATCGGTTATGTTGCCGTCCGCATCCGTCACAGCCTCATACTTCGGGTTGACAAAGCCCTTATACGGAGCCAGGTTCAGCTTCTTGTAACGTTCCAATACTTCCGCGTGCAGTTCCGGGTCTACTTTCACGGCATAGGACTCTACCAGTTCACGGGCTGCGTCATAGTCGCCCGTGGACTTGATACGCTGTATTTCGGCAAGTAGTTCGCCAAACAGTTCCCGTACCTTTTCATAATCATTGATTACGACATAAGTCTTTCCGTCCTTCTTCACCAGTTCCACCACTTTGTCGGCAGCACCCTTTTCATATACCCAACGGGCTATGAGCTGGCGGTTGCGCATATGTGCCTCTTCCACGTTGTTTCCCGGTTCGATACGCACAAGCTGTGTCATCAGGCCGTTCATCAGATAGGTATAGAATTGGGCCTTGTAGGCATCCGCACTCGGAGTCAGTCCCAGTTCCACCAGTTTCGGATCGGCCACATAATACAGTCCGAACAGGTCGGCACGCGCCTCTTCGATAGTAGAGCCGTAAGCCTTCAGCGCATCGGGGTCTACGCCCGGAAGCAGTTTGCCGGAACCATGTCCCAGACACTCATGCAGGTCGGTATGCAGTTCATCGGTCGTATCGGCATATTTGTCTATCAATTGCAGTTCGGCATCGCTATATACAAACTCTTCGTTGAATCCGTTGCCATGAGCCGCCTTGTTGTAGGCATCCGTTATATTGCCAATCGTTACGGATTTGGAGCCGTGATGGCTGCGGATCCAGTTGGCATTGGGCAGGTTGATACCGATAGCCGTCGAAGGATAGAGGTCGCCCGCCAGAATAGCGGCAGTGATTACCTTGGCTGAAACACCTTTCACCTTCTCTTTCTTGAACTGCTTTTCCACCGGAGAGTGGTCTTCGAACCATTGCGCATTGCTGCTGATAATCTCCGTGCGGCGGGTAGCTTCCAAATCCTTGAAGTTCGCCAAAGATTCCCAGCTTGCCTTCATGCCCAGCGGGTCGCCATAGCTTTCGGTGAATCCATTTACGAAGTCGATGCGGGAATCCAAATCCTTCACCCACAGAATGGCATAATCATCAAAGGTCTTCAAGTCACCTGTTTCATAAAACTCCACCAGCTTGGCTATAACCGCTTTCTGTTCAGGATTCTCGGCCACGCCTTCCGCTTTCTTCAGCCAATACACAATCTTCCCGATAGCCGCGCCGTACAAGCCCCCTACTTTCCACACTTTTTCCTGAATCTTGCCGTTCTCTTTCACCAGGCGGCTGTTCAATCCGTAAGAAACCGGCGTTTCATCCTTAGGGTCCTTCATGGCGCTGTAAAAGGCTTCGGCTTCCTGCTGCGTCACCCCGTCATAATAATTACATGCCGAGGTCAGCACCAAATCCTCACCGGCAGCCTGGTTCACACGCTTCGGCATCACTTTGGGGTCGAAGATGACGGGAGCCACCTCTTCATAAAGCTGCTCCACCGTCTGCCCTTCTGCAAGCGGCAGTGTAGCGGCGTCCACGCTTAAAAGGGCTTGCTTGAAGAATTCGGGAGTAAAGCCCGGTACGAACTTCTCGCAGCCGTAATGATGATGAATGCCGTTGGAGAACCATACCCGTTTCAGGTACACTTCCATAGCCTTGAAGTCTGCCGCACTCTTGTCGCCGGTATAGCCCGTATAGACGGCTTCCAGCATCCGGCGGATTCTGAGGTTATATTTCCCGTTCTGGTCGAACAGAATGTCACGTCCCTGCAAAGCGGCTTCCGTGAGGTAATAAACTAATTCTTTCTGTTTGAGAGACAAGTTCTCAAACTCCGGTACGCGATAGCGTAAAATCTGTAAGTCTGCAAATTGTTCCACTGTATAATCAAATTTTTCTGCCTCGGCAGTAGTTTTCGGTGCTCCGCCGCAAGCTGTCAGCAAGGACGCGGCAACCATTACGGAAATCAGTTGTTTTTTCATGTGTGTTTGGAAAAGATTGATTAGTATTAAAATAACAAAAGGAAGTATTCCGGAGCACATGACGCGGAATATTTCCTTTTATAAATTCAGTTTTACTGCATTATTTACCTTTCACTGCATTTTTCTTACGATAACCGTTAGGAGTTTCTCCTACATTTTTATAAAATGCAGCATAAAAAGACTGACGATTGGCAAAACCTACCATCGTGCTGATTTCCTCAACATTCTTGTCAGCATATCTCTTATCTGTCAATAAATGCAAAGCGTCTTTCACTCTGTACTCATTCAACAAACAAGAATAATTCATGCCGAAACGGGAGTTCACCACTGCCGACAAATAACGGGTATTGGTCTGCAGTTCTTTCGCCAAATCCTTAGCAGAGTAATTGGGGTCTCTGTACTTCTTCTGCACGACAATGATATTCAGTATCCTGTCGTACAGCTCGTCTGCCAGTTCCGGCCGTATCAAGGAACGGTAGGCAGCCTTCTTTTCTTTCTTTTCGCGCAGGTTATAGGGATGCTTCTTTGTAGCCTCCTCCTGTGCATTCTTTTCTAAATCACTCATTGAATTAACTGGTTAGGGTTGTTTAAATACGGAAATCCAAAGGAGTTTCCCTTAGATTACACAAAAGTCTAACATTTTTTTTTAATACGCAACTTTTCCCGTACATATTTTTAATACACAAACAACGAAAAAGCTTGAAAAGAAGCAGGATACGTTTAATTACAAGCTTATTTAACACAACTGCTTAATTATTAAGTTATTTGACTGAACGCCACTTCCTTTTGCATTTTATGCAAGAATTAATGTAACTTTGTCCCCTGACAAAAAGATACCGGCACTGCTTATGCTACAAACGCTTAAAACATACTTCGGATACGACAGTTTCCGTCCCCTGCAGGAAGAGATTATCCGTCACATTCTGGACGGAAACGACGCACTTGTGCTAATGCCCACCGGCGGTGGAAAATCAATATGCTACCAGCTTCCCGCCCTGCTGCGCGAAGGAACCGCGGTAGTCGTTTCGCCGCTCATCTCGCTGATGAAGGACCAGGTGGAGGCGTTATGCGCCAACGGAATCAGCGCCGGTGCGCTGAACAGCAGCAATGACGAAACGGAGAATGCCGCCCTGCGCCGTGCCTGCACGGAAGGCAGACTGAAACTGCTGTATATCTCGCCCGAAAAGCTGCTTGCAGAAGCCAATTATCTCCTGCGGGACATGCACATCTCACTTTTCGCCATCGACGAAGCGCACTGCATCTCGCAATGGGGACATGACTTCCGGCCTGAATATGCACAGATGGGGATTCTGCACCAGCAGTTCCCGCACGTGCCCATCATCGCCCTGACCGCCACCGCCGACAAAATCACGCGCGAAGATATCATCGGGCAGCTTCACCTGAACCATCCCCGGACGTTCATCTCCTCGTTCGACCGTCCCAACCTGAGCCTCACCGTAAAACGGGGCTACCAGCAGAAGGAAAAATCCAAGACAATTCTTGACTTCATAGCCCGCCATCCCGGAGAAAGCGGCATCATCTATTGCATGAGCCGGAGCAAGACGGAATCCGTGGCGCAGATGCTCCAGAAGCAGGGTATCCGCACCTCCGTCTACCATGCCGGCCTCTCCCCCTCCCTCAGGGACAAAGCG
>OGHG01000229.1_pt1 | contig 11300 bp, 9 predicted proteins | sample 1571491 | NCBI WGS metagenome assembly OGHG01 (sample SAMEA2582052, study PRJEB24529) | metagenome | biome: Human gut stool | place: China | collected 2011
ATTTGGTAGAAGACATTCTCTTCATCGAACGGTTTCAGCCGGAGATGATAGGCATGGGACCTTTTCTTCCGCATCACGATACTCCGTTTTCCTCTTTTCCGCCGGGAGATATGGAGTTGACGTTGAAGTTGCTTTCTATCTTCCGGTTGATGCATCCCGCGGCACTGATACCTGCTACCACTGCCCTGGCCACACTTGCTCCGGACGGACGGGAACGGGGAATATTGGCTGGCGCCAATGTCGTGATGCCTAATCTTTCGCCTTCTCATCAGCGGGCGAAGTACTCCCTCTATGATAACAAAGCTTCTGCGGGTGCCGAAGCGGCAGAAGGTTTGCTAAAATTGGAGGAACAACTGAAAGGGATAGGCTACGAGGTATCAAGAGAGAGAGGAGATTATGAGAATGGAGAATTGACCGTTGATAATTGATAATTTTCAAATCTTCATTCTTTATTTTAATTACCAATTATCAATTTACGAAGTGTATAACATAAAGTCAAGACAAGCAGAAGAATTCATCAATCACCAGGAGATATTGGATACATTGGAGTATGCGCAGGCAAACCGCAACAACCGTCCGCTCATTGAAAGTTTGATTGACAAGGCTGCTTTGTGCCAGGGGCTTTCCCATCGGGAGGCGGCCCTGCTGCTGGAATGTGACGAGCCGGAACTGGTGCAGCGCATCTATCATCTGGCACGTGAAATCAAACGGAAATTCTATGGCAACCGCATTGTGATGTTTGCCCCGCTTTACCTTTCCAACTATTGCGTGAACGGTTGCGTCTATTGCCCGTATCATGCCAAGAACCGTACCATCCCCCGCAAGAAACTCTCGCAAGAGGAGATACGCCGCGAGGTTATCGCCTTGCAGGACATGGGGCATAAACGCCTGGCGCTGGAAGCCGGAGAAGACCCTCGAAACAACCCTATCGACTATATCTTAGAGTCTATCCGCACCATCTACAGCATCCATCACAAGAACGGGGCCATCCGCCGGGTGAATGTCAACATAGCCGCCACTACAGTGGAAAACTATCGGTTGCTGAAAGAGGCAGGTATCGGCACTTATATCCTTTTTCAGGAGACTTACAGCAAAGAGCATTACGAAGCCTTGCATCCCACGGGACCGAAAAGTAATTATGCCTACCACACCGAAGCGATGGACCGCGCTATGGAGGGTGGCATCGACGATGTAGGTATCGGTGTATTGTTCGGTCTGAATACCTATCGCTATGACTTTGTAGGACTGCTGATGCATGCCGAACATCTGGAAGCTACCTTTGGCGTGGGTCCGCATACCATCAGCGTGCCGCGCATCTGTCCGGCAGATGATATTTCGACCGAGGATTTTCCCGATGCCATCTCGGATGAGATGTTCTGCCGTATTGTGGCGGTTACCCGCATTGCGGTGCCTTATACGGGAATGATTATTTCCACCCGTGAGTCGGAAGCCGTACGCCGTCGGGTGCTCGAACTGGGCGTTTCGCAGATAAGCGGCGGTTCGCGCACCAGCGTGGGAGGCTATGCCGTGCCGGAAGCCAAAGAGGAAGATTCCTCCCAATTCGATGTGAGCGATCGGCGCACGCTGGATGAAGTGGTGAGCTGGCTGCTCGATCTGGGACATATCCCCAGCTTCTGCACCGCCTGCTATCGCGAGGGACGTACCGGAGACCGCTTCATGTCGCTCGTTAAGCGCGGACAGATAGCAAACTGCTGCCAGCCCAATGCACTGATGACATTAAAAGAATATCTGGAGGACTATGCCTCCTCCGAAACCAAGGAGAAGGGCATACAGCTGATTCGTGAGGAGATGGAGCATATCCCGAACCCCAAGATACGGGCGATAGCCGAACGTAATCTTCAGGAGATAGGGGAGGGGAAAAGAGACTTTAGATTTTAGATTTCGGATTTATGAATAATACACCTCGTTCCAACCGCCTGCACATTGCCGTCTTTGGACGACGGAACAGCGGAAAGTCCAGCCTTGTCAATGCCTTGACCGGGCAAGACACGGCATTGGTATCCGCAACGCCCGGCACTACTACCGACCCCGTGACCAAAGCCATGGAAGTATATCCTTTGGGCCCGTGCCTCTTTATCGATACCCCCGGTTTTGATGACGACGAAGGCGAACTGGGCGGTATGCGCGTGGAGCGTACCTTAAAGACGGTGGAGAAAGCAGACATCGCCCTCTTGCTTTATGAAGCTGACGGAACGCTGGAACAGCAATGGCTAAAGCTACTGGCTGCGCGCGAAATCCCCGTGATACTGATACTGAATAAAGCCGATTCCCGTCAAGACACCGCTTCCGTGGTTCTTCGGATTGAAAAGGAGTGCGGGCAGGCTCCCGTTGTGGTCAGTGCCAAAGAGGGTACCGGCATTCAAGGTATTTTCGATACTATCCTCGAAAAGCTTCCCGAGAATTTTGGTGAGCAGACTATCACGGGCAATTTGGTAAGTGAAGGAGATGTCGTCCTGCTGGTGATGCCCCAGGATATACAAGCCCCCAAAGGTCGTCTCATTCTTCCGCAAGTGCAGACCATCCGCGAACTGTTGGATAAAAAGTGCTTAGTGATGAGCTGCACCACCGACAAGCTGCAAGCCTCCCTGCAAGCCCTTGTCCGTCCGCCTAAGCTGATAATCACAGACTCTCAGGTGTTCCCCATCGTCTATCAACAAAAGCCTGCCGAGAGTAGTCTTACTTCCTTCTCGGTTCTTTTTGCCGGTTACAAAGGAGACATCAATGCCTTTGTAGAGGGAGCTGCCGCTATTCATAGCCTGACACCCCAATCGCGTGTACTGATAGCCGAAGCTTGCACCCATGCTCCGCTGACCGAGGACATCGGCACCGTCAAAATTCCCCGCCTGCTACGAAAGCGCATCGGCGAGGAATTGCAGATAGACTTTGTCTCTGGAAATGACTTTCCCAGAGACTTGTCCCGATATGATTTAATTATCCATTGCGGCGCTTGCATGTTCAACCGGAAGTACGTTCTCAATCGTATAGCCCATGCTTGCGCACAGCACATCCCCATAACCAACTACGGAGTAGCAATTGCGAGTCTGACCGGTATATTGGATAAAATTGTTATCCATCGGTAAATATCCCTCTTCCTCTCTGTTCACGTTACTGATGTTATAGAGTAGCGTGAACTACTTTTCTTGTTAATAATGTTTAATATAAAGTACTTTGTAATACAAGGTACTGGTATAATACATATATTTGTGCCATACAAGGAACAACAATAGAATTAATAAGGACACTCATTACTCTATTGCGCAGCCAAATAGTAAATTGTCAAATAGTAAATACCATTATGGATGTAAACAATGTAAAGTCGCAAATGCGCAAGGGCATGCTTGAATATTGCATCATGCTGCTGCTTCACAAAGAGCCGGCTTATGCTTCGGATATCATTCAGAAGTTGAAAGAAGCCAGACTGATTGTGGTGGAAGGTACACTTTATCCGTTGCTCACCCGTTTGAAGAACGACGACCTTTTGGGGTATGAATGGATTGAGTCTACACAAGGGCCTCCCCGTAAATATTACCGGTTGACGGAAAAAGGAGAAGTCTTTCTCGGTGAACTGGAAACATCCTGGAAAGAGTTGAACGAGACGGTGAATCACATCAGCAATTCTTGAAATAGCCGAAGAGAATATACCGTAATTCGCCGGATGGTAAATCGTAAATAGTAAAATTGTAAATAAATAATGTGTTATGAAAAAGACATTAACTGTAAATTTAGGTGGAACCGTTTTCAATATTGATGATGACGCATACCGTCTTTTGGATAATTATTTGAGTAATCTCAAGATGCACTTCCGCAAGGAAGCCGGTGCCGACGAGATTGTAGATGATATTGAACGCCGTATTTCCGAACTCTTTGCCGAGAAATTGTCGGCCGGTTCACAAGTAATCACGATAGCCGACGTGGAAGAGGTGATTGCCCGCATGGGAAAGCCGGAAGATATGGAGGCAGAAGGAGAGAGTGCTAGTGCCGATTCCGGCAGCACGAGTGCCGGGGGCGGCTATGGTGCCGGTGCTTGGAACAGCAATACCGCTTATGGCACTACACGCCGTCGTCTATACCGCAATCCGGATGACAAAATGCTGGGTGGTGTCATCAGTGGAATGGCTGCCTACCTGGGATGGGATGTAACTTTACTTCGACTGTTACTGCTTGTCATCTTGATTTGTGGGGTAGGGACATTGATACCGGTCTATATCGTGTGTTGGCTGGTTATACCGGAAGCCCGCACAGCAGCCGAGAAGTTGAGTATGCGTGGCGAGGCCGTTACGGTAGAGAATATCGGAAAGACGGTGACGGACGGTTTTGAGAAGGTTGCCAATGGGGTGAATGATTATATGAGGTCGGACAAACCCCGTACTTTCTTGCAGAAGTTGGGAGATGCATTGGTGATGATTGTCGGCTGGTTCTTGAAAATCTGTCTGGTGATATTTGCCATTATCTGCAGTCCGGTACTGTTTGTATTTGGAGTGGTATTTGTGGCGTTGTTGTTTGCTGCGATAGCGGTGGCTGTTGGTGGCGGTGCGGCTCTCATTTCCTTTTTCCCGATGGCTGATGTGGTACTGCCTACTTCTCCGTTGTCTGCCATTGTGATGTACATTGCAGGAATCTTGCTGGTAGGAATTCCTTTGGTCAGTCTTGTATGGGCCATCTTCAGTCAGATATTCAAATGGCAGCCGATGAATTCCGGTTTGAAGTGGACGCTGGTTATTCTTTGGATTGTAAGTGCGGCTTGCTTCGGAATCTGTTTTGCAGTGCAAGAGGCTACTTTCCCGGAATTGGGTATCTTTAACTTCTGAGAATAGTAATTTCTTTTTTAATTGATATCGTGTTTGTAGGAATCTGATTTCTATAAACACGATATTTTTTATTTCAATGTAATTATTTGTTATACAGTGGAATATTTCGTTTGGAAAAGGTGTTTTTTAAACGTTCGTTTAATGAACGCAAAGATAACGTGTATTTTTGAATCTCGCAAAATGTTTAATAAAAATATTCTATAAATTTCTTTTTAGTGAGTATAATACTTTGTCAGTAAGCCTATTGCATTGTATTTCTCTAACTTCTTCCTTTTACTAATTTTTAAGTAATCTTCCCTCTTTAGTTTTCTTAAATATTGACGTTCAAAAAACGAACGTCTATTGAACGCTTTTTGCTTGCAATAGATTCGTTTACAGCATTTTACCTGACAGGTAATGAATGACTGCAAAAAATCTGTTGACAAGAAGGGCATAAAGCTTGTCGTATTCTACATAAAGTGTCCGCAAGTAATTGAATTTCAAGTGTATGCAAGAGGTTCAAAGCCCCAGGAGAACACCCTTGTCTGAACAAAAGCATAAAAATGGGAATAGAGAAAGAGGTCGAAATCTGGTATGCTATGCGTGCCACCTACCGCAGAGAACCAGATGCCATGCATCTGCTCAAGAAAGAAAATTTGGGCTGTTTCATTCCTATGCAATACAAGATATGTATAAAAAAAGGGAAAAAAGTCCGTGCTCTGGTTCCGGTCGTTCATAATCTGCTTTTTGTCCATGCCCGTCCTTCCGATGTGCAGCGTGTAAAATCTCAAGTCACTTATCTGCAATATATCACCGATACCCGCAGTGGGCAGAAGATTATTGTCCCAGACGGTCAGATGCAGCGTTTCATTGCCGTATCCGGCACTTACGATGATCATCTTCTTTATTTTCAACCGGATGAATTGAACTTGTCCAAAGGCACCAAAGTCCGGATTACCGGCGGTGAATTTGAGGGGCAAGAGGGTGTGTTTCTGAAGGTGAAAGGCGCACGTGACCGTCGCGTGGTTATCGAAATACAAGGTGTCATAGCTGTTGCCATGGCCACTATCCATCCCGATCTTATAGAAGTAATCGGCTGAACTTTAATTTTTAATTCTTAATTCTATAATTGCTTATGTCTCTTTCCGAAGAAGCAATCACTCTTCAGCGTGCTGCGCACGAACTGATGTATTTGGGTATGGACGGCAGTCCCGTCTATAGCGATGACTTGTCACGGCGGAACGGTGAGGTCTACCGTCTTACCATGGCTTTATACCGGTCGGGTGTAAAAGGCACTACCATCGAAGAGCAGGCAAATGTCTGTCTTGCCCTTCTTATGGGTTACAGCGCCTCTTTTGTGGACCATGGCGAAAAGCTGCAGCATGTCCAGGAAGTGCTGGACTGTTGTTGGGATGTGCTCGACGCCCTTCCCGCTTCCTTACTGAAGCTCCGTCTGCTTACCGCCTGCTACGGTGAAGTGTTCGACGAGTCTTTGGCCGACGAAGGCCGTTCCATCATCGCCTCCTGGGATTCCTTATCACTTACTCCCGAACAGCAGGAAGCGGTTGATGAATTTCAGAATGTGACAGACAATCCCTATCCATGGGAATATATCGATGAATAAAACTTTTCATATAATGCTTAACAATAAATCCGTATTGATTACCGGAGGAACGGGTTCCTTCGGAAAGAAGTTTGTGGAAACCATTCTCCGTGATTATCCGCAAGTAAAGAAAATTATTATTTACTCCCGCGATGAGCTGAAGCAATTTGAGCTGAAACAGAAATATCCCGGTCATAAGTATCCGCAACTGCGTTTCTTTATCGGTGATGTCCGTGACCTCGAACGCCTGACGCGGGCTTGCGAAGGAGTGGACGTGATTATCCATGCAGCCGCCATCAAGCAGGTGGATACCGCTGAATACAATCCCGAAGAGTGCATCAAAACCAATGTACACGGTGCGCAGAATGTGATAAAGGCTGCTCTTGCCACCGGTGTACAGCATGTGGTGGCCCTTTCTACAGACAAGGCTTGTGCCCCCATTAATCTTTATGGCGCCACCAAGCTCACTTCCGACAAGCTGTTTACTGCCGCCAACAATATCAGCGGTTCCAAGGATATCAGGTTCTCCGTAGTCCGTTATGGCAATGTGATGGGTTCCCGCGGTTCCGTAATCCCTTTCTTTATCAACAAGCGTGACAACGGGGCGAAGGAACTTCCCATAACCGATATGCGCATGACCCGTTTCAACATTTCACTGGAAGCCGGTGTCGCTTTGGTCATGTATGCCATCGGACATCACCTGGGTGGTGAAATCTTTATTCCTAAGATTCCTTCCTATCATATCCAGGACGTGGCTACCGCCATTGCACCCAATCTGCCGCAGGTGGAAGTGGGCATCCGTCCGGGAGAGAAACTGCACGAGGAGATGATTACTGTAACCGATGCTCTTGATACAATCGATTTGGGCAGATATTATGTCATTCTTCCTTCCGTATCTTTCAAGCACAGTCGCGAAGAGTTCATCAGACATCACAATGCAGTACCCGTTCCCGACGGTTTCTACTACAGCAGTGACAACAATACGGAGTGGGAGACAGTAGAGACTATGCGCGAGAATATCAAGAAATACGTTGACCCTAATTTCGAGGTGAAATGATAAGCAAGCCTATTCCATACGGTCGTCAGCATATCACAGATGAGGATATCCGGGCAGTCATCGATACCCTGAAAAGCGATTACCTGACACAAGGTCCCAAAATCAGGGAATTTGAAACGAAATTTGCCGAATATGTAGGTGCACAATATGCCGTAGCGGTGAACAATGCTACTTCGGGGCTTCATCTTGCAGCTACCGCACTGAATGTAAAGCCGGGTGACAAGGTGATTGTCACTCCCATGACCTTTGCTGCCAGTGCCAACTGCATTCGCTATTGTGGCGGCGAGGTGGTATTCTGTGATATTGACAAGGATACTTACCTCATGGATATCCGTAAACTCGAAGCTATGCTTAAAGCTTCTCCTCGCGGTACTTACAAAGGTATTGTTCCGGTTGATTTTGCAGGCTATCCTTTGGATCTGGAAGAGTTCAGAAAGCTTGCCGACGAGTACGGTTTGTGGATTATCGAGGATGCCTGCCATGCTCCCGGCGGCTATTTCATGGACAGTAAAGGCAAGAAACAACATTGTGGTAACGGTTGTTTTGCCGACTGTGCCGTATTCTCTTTCCATCCCGTGAAACATATCGCTACGGGTGAGGGAGGCATGGTGACCACCAACAGCAAGGAGCTCTATGACAAGCTTTGTCTTTACCGTACGCATGGCATTACGAAAGACCCTGCTTTATTGCACGAGCATCATGGTGGCTGGTATTACGAGATGCAGGAGTTAGGGTATAATTACCGTCTGACTGATTTTCAGGCTGCCTTGGGTATTTCTCAGCTGGAGCGTGCGAAAGCAGGTCTTGAACGCCGCCATGAAATCGTAAGACGCTATAATGAAGCGTTTTCCGGAATAGATGGTATCAAGACTCCGTTCAATGCTGCCGATGTCTATCATGCTTATCACCTTTATATCATTCAAGTAGCTGACCGCTTGGGCCTTTATAATTATCTGCACGAGAACAATGTCTATGCGCAGGTTCATTATGCTCCGCTTCATCTGATGCCTTACTATCAGCAGTGGGGAAATAGGAAAGGCGATTTACCTATAGTAGAAGAGTATTACGAACATTGTCTGAGTCTTCCGATGTATCCCACGTTGACGGACGAGGAACAGGAGTATGTGATTGAAAAGGTTATAGAATTTGTAGAGAAATGAAAAATATAGCAATCATTCCTGCACGTGGCGGCAGTAAACGTATTCCGCGTAAGAATATCAAGCCCTTTATGGGTAAACCTATCATTGCATATTCCATAGAGGCAGCTTTACAAAGCGGTCTTTTTGAGGAGGTGATGGTTTCTACCGATGATGAGGAGATTGCCGGAATAGCTTGTAAATATGGTGCCAAAGTTCCTTTTATGCGGAGTGCCGAGATGTCAAATGACTATGCCGGTACTGATGATGTAATTCTTGAAGTACTGAGGAAGTATAAAGAGCAAGGCAGGGAGTTTGAAACGGTTTGTTGCATTTACTCAACGGCTCCTTTTGTCACTCCCGAAAGACTCCGGGAAGCATACGGAAAAATGAATTCGGAGATAGATTCCGTTTTCACTAGTGTGGCTTATTCCTATCCTATACAGCGCAGCCTTCACATCGTGGATGGAAAAATTAGTATGGTTTATCCCGAATACAAAAATGCACGTTCCCAAGATTTAGAACCGATTTATCACGATGCCGGTCAGTTCTATTTCTCTCGCACTGCTCCCTTTGTGGAGAGCCGGACTTTTTGGGGTGAGAATACAGCCGGGTTGGTACTTTCCGAACTTGAAGTGCAGGACCTTGATACACAGACTGACTGGGCATTGGCAGAGATGAAGTATGAGTTGCTTCATAAATGATGTAATGCAGAAAATCTATCTCCGTACCGATGCAAGTGCTGCCATCGGCTACGGTCACTTTATTCGTACTCTGGCTTTGGCCGATATGCTGAAGGACGATTTTGATTGTACCTTCTTTACTTGCCATCCTACCCCTTATCAGGTGAGTGAGATGGAGAAGGTATGTCCTTTCATCCCCTTACAGGAAGAATCACATTATGATGAGTTCCTTTCCCTTTTGCAAGGTGACGAAATTGTGGTACTTGACAACTATTTCTTTACTACTGATTACCAGCGTACCATTAAAGAAAAGGGATGCTGTCTGGTGTGTGTGGATGATATGCACGACAAGCATTATGTGGCTGATGTTGTGATAAACCATGGGTTAACGGATGAATCCTTGTTTGATGTAGAGCCCTATACCAAACTCTGTTTGGGGGTTGATTGGGCGTTGCTCCGTCATCCGTTTATCGAAGCTGTAAAAGAACAACGTTGTCATACTATAGGGAGTATAGAAAAAGTTACTATTACATTTGGCGGTTGTGATGATTTTGATGCAACCGGTTACTATGCAAGTAATCTTCTTGAGAGCAAAAATGTTAAATCAATAACCGCAGTTGTAGGTGATGCCTATAAACCAATCCACCCTATATCACAAGATAGACGCCTTACATATTGTTCAGGCCTTTCAGCTGAACAAATGGCTGATTTGTTTAGGCAGTCAGATCTCGTTATTTGTTCAGCAAGTACAGTGTGCATTGAGGCTTTGTTTTGTAATACAAAAGTAGCGGCAGGGTGGTTTGTAGATAATCAGATGGATTTCTATAATCTTGTCACTGCTAAAGGATGGGTAATCGGTTTGGGTAATGTGGAGCACCCCTATATAGATATGGATGCTCTTAATGCATCAACGGTTCCTTGCGCATCTATAGGGAAAGACATTCGTCAAAACTATTGCCAGCTATTTCATAACTTACAAGACGGTTATTACCTTAGGAATGTACGTTCTTAAGATTTAGATTTATTATTTTATTAGGTATGGGAGAGGTAAATTATTTGGATTAATAGTAGAAGTGAAAGGTACAAAGACACTGTCACAAAGAATATTTTTGAATAATGTTTTTTATGAATGATAGAAATAGATAGAAATGTAGATTATAGTTCGCATGGTTACAGGTTTCGTAACTTTATCAATTTAGATATGGACACGTTAAAGAAAATTCTTTTTTGGCGTAATCATGTTGATGTAAGGAAATGGATGTATTCCAATGAGATTATTCCATTGGATAATCATTTGGCTTATGTAGCAAGCCTTCACAATAGAGCTGATGCTTATTATTGGTTAGTTTACGATCCTGATGGTGATCCCATTGGTGTTACATATGTTACATCAATAAAAAAAGATGAGGATTGTGGTGAATTAGGCTATTATGCAATCCCTGGAACTTATGGCGATGGGTTTTCTTTTGTAAAAGAGTGTTTCTATTTTTACTTTCATATATTACAGTTTAAACGATTCTACGGTTCGGTCGATGCGGATAATGTACAAGCCTATTTAATTGATGTTTTTTTAGGCTGTCAGTTTACTTCCTCAAAATCAACATTATCTCAGTATGAGCAACTTGCGTACACGTGTTGCAATTATATCGCAAATCCGAAAATAAGCATCCATAAGCAACACAAGCTCTCACTCGCAAAAGTACACTTTTTCCCCATAAGCAACGTGATGTAAACGCATAAAAATCATAAGAAAAGGAGGATTTTAACAGATTCTTCGGTTTTATCCTTACCTTTGTATGTGATATTGGGGTGTTGTACCATAACAGCAATAAAGAAACTATGCAGATACATAACAATACATTGATAGCGGAATGCTCGGCTTACGATTTCAAGGAAATGTTGGAGCGTAAGAAAGTGAAGTCGTGGCTTAAATCCGTGTCAGCTTTTGCCAATACGGATGGCGGTAGCTTGTTCTATGGAGTGAATGATGACGGCGTAATTGTAGGGTTGGAG
>OGHG01000235.1_pt1 | contig 11158 bp, 8 predicted proteins | sample 1571491 | NCBI WGS metagenome assembly OGHG01 (sample SAMEA2582052, study PRJEB24529) | metagenome | biome: Human gut stool | place: China | collected 2011
TTCCGGCACTCAGAAGAACCTTTTCCGTGCTTTTAAAATAATCGGAGTATTGGTTCTCCTTTACCTTGCCTTCACGTTCCGCAATCCGCAGGGAGGTGTATTCGGTGCCTATTGGGGAATATTGGGCTCCATCGGCTGGACCTATCTGGTATGTGCCGTAATCTATATCTTCAGCCGTGACCGGTTGCAGTATCTGCTGCCTGCCTGGGGTGCCTTTATCCTGATATGCCTGCTGGGTACGCCTTTGCGCGAGGGCTTTGGCGGTGAGGCTATCCTTGCCTTTCCCGAACGCAACTTCTATCAGGACATGTTGTCCATCCTGCATATCGGCAACGGGGCTTTGCCCGCATTTACAATGGGAGGTGTCATCCTTTCCATTCTCAGCGCCCGCTATGCCGGCAAGGGTGACGGCTGGAAACTCCGCAATGGGCTGACGGTTGCCGTTCTGCTTCTGCTGGTCGGAATTGGGACACACCATTTCTGGATTGTGGCCAAGATGGGTGGCACTCCTCCCTGGGTGTTCTATGTGACTGCCATTTCCGTGGGGCTCTACACACTGCTCGGCTATCTGGTCAGCCATCAGGTCACAGGTTGGTTCAACCTGATACGCCCTGCCGGAACGGCTACGCTGACCACTTATCTGGTGCCTTATGTCTTCTATGGCTTTGCTGATGTGACCGGTGTTGTCCTGCCGGACTGGTTCACACATGGATTCATGGGGCTGGTCAACTGCCTTTGTTTTGCCTTTGTGGTAATCGGCGTTACGTGGGTGATGGAAAAACTGCATGTTAAACTTAAAATTTAGATAGAATGAAAAAGAGCTTTTTACCTGCATTCTTGCTGCTGTTCCTTGCGCTGGGCATGTTCTCGTGCCAGCAGGGAGCTAAGGAAACAACCAAGGAATATCCCATGTTCTGGACGTGGCTGGACTATCGTCCCGGCATGAACTTCGACTCCATCTGCCAAGTGATGAACGACATCGGCATGGATGGAATTATGCTGAATGCGCCGACTCCCGACGATTACCGGGCTGCTATACCGGTTGCCCATAAACACGGAATCGAAGTGTATGCCTGGTTATGGACCATGAATCTGGAACACGACCGTGACAAGATATTGAAGGAGCATCCCGAATGGTTCAGCGTGAATCGTAACGGCAAGAGCCTGGCAGACACTACCGCCTATGTAGGCTATTACAAGTTTCTCTGCCCGGCATTGCCCGAAGTCCGCGAGTTCATCAAGGAAAAAATCAAGGCCTACTGCGAAGTGGAAGGCTTGAATGGCATTGCCATCGACTATCATCGTTTTGTGGATGTGGTGCTTCCCACCACCTTGTGGCCCCATTATGGCATTGTGCAGGACCGTGAATACGCTGCGTGGGATTACGGTTACCATCCGGAAATGCTCAGGTTGTTCAAGGAGCAGTACGGTTATGACCCCCGCGAGCAGGAAGACCCTTCCCTCGATGTGAAGTGGCGCCAGTTCCGTTGCGACCAGATAACCGAAGTGGCCAATATGATTGCCGAAGTGGTGCACTCCTACGGCAAGACAATGGCTGCCTCCCCGTTCCCCACCCCGAAGATGGCTTCACGCATGGTGCGCCAGGACTGGGGCAAATGGAATCTCGACATCGTGTTCCCGATGGTTTACCATACCTTCTATACGGGCGATGCCAGCTTCATTTCCGACTGTACGGTTGAGAATGTACGCGACAAGAACGATATGACTACACTGTACTGCGGCATGACCGCCACCGACGGCCCGATGATGTTCGAATGCATGGATGCCGCTCTCAACAACGGCGCCCAGGGAATTGCCGTATTTACCATTCATGGACTGCGTTCTCCGGAGGTGAAGAGGCAGTTCAAGGCTTATACGGACAGTGTCAGAGCCGTGCGTGCCGCCAACGGTGGAGTGATAAAGGCAACCTATCCTAAGGTGGCCGAACCGGATCCGTTCAAACACGAAGGCATTATGAAACTGATGCAGGAACGCATGCAGCAAATCATAGCCAAGGCTGCCGGCAAGGAAGAGCCGGCTCCGCTGGCATTGGGCGAGTACAAGGAGGTGGATTCCTATGACGCGACACGCTGCTACCAAGTGGTGGATGAGAATAGCAAGACTACTTTTGACGTGACATTCTATCTTTACGGCGACGTTGTTTCCGGTTGGGATGTAGCAGTAGCAGACAAGGCTTCTACTAATAAGAAATGAAAGGACGTTTTATGATAGTGAGAGATTACGGGAGCAAACTCCTTCTGCTCTTGGTGTTTTCAATGGTAGGCATGGTTTGTTGCAATGCCCAGAGTGGAAAGAGCTTGTCCGTAAAGAAAGTAATGTGTACGGCTTCACCGGAAGGTGAGGCTGTGCCGTCCTTGCTGGACGAGAACGGGATAGAGTTTCAGCCCCTTGATGTGGTCAACTGGAAAGATTATCCCTACAAGCCGGAAGTGAGTTTCCGCATAGCCCATACGGGGCGCGAAATCCTGCTCCACTACAAAGTGAAGGAAGCCAGTGTGCGTGCAGTGGCCTCCGGAGACAATGGCCGGGTATGGGAAGATGCTTGTGTGGAATTCTTCGTATCTCCCGAAGGTGACGACCGCTATTACAATTTCGAATGTAACTGCGCCGGCAGGCTGCTGATTCAGGGAGGTGCAGTCAATGAGCGCCGTCCTACGGCGAGTCAGGAGGTGCTGGGCATGGTGAAACGTTGGAGCTCGTTGGGCGGCGAACCTTTCGAGGAACGTTTGGGCGAGTGCAGCTGGGAACTGGCCATGGTTATTCCCGTTTCCGCTTTCTTCCAGCATTCCGTCGGTTCTTTGGACGGAAAAACAATGAAAGGGAATTTCTACAAGTGTGGTGACAAACTCCAGACTCCCCACTTCCTTTCTTGGAGTCCTATCGGGCTGGAACGCCCCATGTTCCACTGTCCGGCCTTTTTCGGCACCTTGTCTTTTGAATAAATCTTTAGGGTGTTCTGGTGGAATCATTTGCCGTTAGCATTACTTATTGGATTGACAATTGCGGAATTATGTGTTTTTTTATACCTTTGCACTTCCTAAATTGTAAATGCATATATGATTACCGCAGAACAACTGAAAGATATCAAAGAACGTACCGAGGCGTTGAACCGCTATCTGGACATTGAAGGAAAGAAGATACAGGTGGAAGAAGAGCAGCTCCGCACCCAGGCTCCCGGTTTCTGGGACGACCAGAAGGCTGCCGAGGCTCAGATGAAGAAAGTGAAGGGCTTGCAGCAATGGATTTCCGGCTACAATGAGGTAAAGACCTTGACTGACGAGGTACAACTGGCTTTCGACTTTTACAAAGACGAACTGGTGACTGAAGAGGAAGTGGACGATGCCTATGCCAAGGCAATCACTGCTGTCGAGGCCCTCGAACTCAAGAATATGCTTCGCGAGGAAGCCGATCAGATGGACTGTGTGCTGAAAATTAACTCTGGTGCCGGTGGTACGGAGAGCCAGGACTGGGCAAGCATGCTGATGCGTATGTATCTGCGCTATGCCGAGACTCACGGCTATAAGGCCACCATCGCCAACCTGCAGGAAGGAGACGAGGCAGGTATCAAGACTTGTACCATCGAGATTTCCGGCGATTATGCCTACGGCTACCTGAAAGGTGAGAACGGTGTACACCGCTTGGTGCGTGTTTCGCCCTACAATGCCCAGGGCAAGCGTATGACTTCTTTTGCATCCGTGTTTGTCACTCCCTTGGTAGATGATACCATCGAGGTGAACATCGAACCTGCCCGCATGTCATGGGATACCTTCCGAAGTGGTGGCGCCGGTGGACAGAACGTCAATAAGGTAGAGTCCGGTGTCCGTCTGCGCTATCAGTATAAGGATCCATATACGGGCGAAGAGGAAGAAATCCTGATTGAAAATACCGAGACACGAGACCAGCCCAAGAACCGCGAGAACGCTCTCCGCCTTCTCCGTTCCATGCTTTACGACAAGGAACTCCAACACCGCATGGCCGAGCAGGCAAAGGTGGAAGCCGGTAAGAAGAAAATCGAATGGGGTAGCCAGATTCGTAGCTACGTCTTCGACGACCGCCGCGTGAAGGACCACCGTACCAACTTCCAGACCAGTGATGTGAATGGTGTGATGGATGGAAAGATAGACGGCTTTATCAAAGCTTACCTGATGGAGTTTGCAGGAAGTGGCGAATAAATTTTCTCCCTTTCATTTGCATTCTTCCCGAATTTCTTCTTACTTTGTTCATCGTTGAACTTTAAACTATAAAACACACCATGGGAAAAAGTAAAAAGAAAGCAATGCACAGCCAGAAGGAAGAGCAACAAGCCAAGAAAGTGATGATGACGATGGGAGTAATAGCCATTGTATTGGTCATCGCCATGTTTGTGGCTTACTCTTACTGGGGCTGATAAAATCACTGGAAACGACATGCCGCAGGAGATAGAACGGAAATTCCTCGTGACGGGAGAATACAAGCCACAAGCGTATGCACACAGCCGTATCGTACAAGGATACATCAGCAGTGTACGTGGACGGACAGTACGGGTGCGCATCCGCGATGAACGGGGATTTCTCACCATCAAGGGTGCATCCAATGAATCGGGAACCAGCCGCTACGAGTGGGAAAAGGAAATTCCGCTGTGCGAAGCGCGGGAATTGCTGAAGCTGTGCGAACCGGGTATCATCGACAAGACCCGTTACCTGGTGCGCAGCGGACAGCACGTCTTTGAGGTGGATGAATTCTATGGCGAGAATGAGGGACTGACTGTGGCCGAGGTGGAACTCTCCTCGGAAGACGAGCCTTTCGTGAAACCTGCATTCATCGGACGGGAGGTGACGGGAGATGTCCGCTACTATAACTCGCAACTGATGAAACACCCTTTCACCACATGGTAGCAAACCAATTGTATGCCGTACTTGTTTAATCGTCATGGAGAAACTTTACGACTACCTGCCAAGAGAACTGGTCACCTTCCTTTTGGTCACTGTATTCTCTTTACTCATCGGGCTTTCACAGCGTAAAATCAGCTTGAAGCGCGAAGGGGAAACTACGCTTTTCGGTACCGACCGCACCTTCACTTTTATAGGCATTCTGGGCTATCTGCTCTATATCCTCGACCCTACGGGCTATCGTCTGTTCATGGGAGGAGGAGCCATTCTGGGACTGCTGCTCGGACTGAACTATTATGTGAAGCAGTCACAGTACCATGTGTTCGGAGTAACCACCATCATTATTGCACTCATCACCTACTGTATTGCTCCCATTGTGGCCACGCAGCCGTCGTGGTTCTACGTCATGGTCATAGTGACCGTCCTGCTCTTCACCGAGCTGAAACACACCTTCACGGAACTGGCCCAGCGCATGAAGAACGACGAGATGATTACGCTTGCCAAGTTCCTTGCCATCAGCGGCATTATCCTGCCGATGCTGCCCAATGAGAATCTTATTCCCGGCATCAACCTGACGCCATACAGTATTTGGCTGGCCACGGTGGTTGTATCGGGCATTTCCTACCTTTCTTATCTGTTGAAGCGTTACGTTTTCCATGAGTCGGGCATTCTGGTTTCGGGCATCGTGGGAGGCTTGTACAGCAGCACGGCTACCATTTCCGTACTGGCGCGAAAGAGCCGTAAGGCTTCTGTGCAGGATGCTCCCGAATATGTGGCAGCCATGTTGTTGGCGGTCAGCATGATGTTCCTCCGTTTCTTGATATTGATAGGTATTTTCAGCCGGGAGACGCTACTGGCCATTTATCCCTACCTGCTGATAATGTCGGTGGTAACGGCAGCCGTGGCATGGTATCTGCATTCCAAGCGGAAACGGGTGGACGACGGCACGCAGACCACGGAGGACGAGGACAGCAGTAATCCGTTGGAGTTCAAGGTAGCGCTGATTTTTGCCATGCTGTTTGTGGTGTTCACTATCTTGACCCACTATACGCTGGTGTATGCCGGCACGGGTGGACTGAACTTGCTCTCTTTCATTTCGGGGTTCAGTGACATTACTCCTTTCATCCTGAACCTGCTTCAAGGAACGGGCAGTGTGGCGGTGCTGGTGATTACGGCTTGCAGCATGCAGGCTATTGTCAGCAATATAGCGGTAAACATGTGCTACGCGTTATTCTTTGCCGGTGGAAAAAGCCCTTTGCGGCCGTGGATATTGGGGGGATTCGGCTCTGTTATTGCCGCAAATATCTGTCTGTTACTTTTCTTCTATTTTCTCTAAATTGCTTTCTTTTTGCTTTTTTAACTCCGAAAGTCTCGTAAATGCATGAAAAAGGGGCTATTTTTGCCGAATTCATTGTGACAAAACTCGAACGGGAAACGTCTAATACCAAGACAATAAACATGAATAGTCACTAAATATAAAAACGCAATGAGAACAAAATGGACTGTGCTGCTATGGATGCTGATGATTTCGGGACTGCTTGCAGCGCAAAACACGGCAAACACTTCTTTCCAGGTTAAAGGAATTTTGCTCGACTCACTCACCCAGGAGGGTGAACCTTATGCTACCATTAAAATCGTGAAGAAAGAGGCCCCTGCAAAGGCGCTGAAAATGCTGGTAACGGACATGAAAGGCCAGTTCCAGGAGAAAGTACCCGGTACGGGCAACTTCGTGATGACCATCACTTCCGTGGGACGTACTCCCATCGTGAAGGACTTTTCTGTGAAGGCAGGGGAGAAGCTGGTGGACTTCGGCACGCTGTATATCGTAGATGCCTCCAATGAGCTGGGGCAGGTGGAAATAGTGGCACAGAAGCCTCTGGTGAAGGCAGATATCGACAAGATAGAGTACAATGTGCAGGATGACCCTGACGCCCAGTCGAACTCCGTGCTGGAAATGCTTCGCAAGGTACCGTTGGTAACGGTGGATGGCGAGGACAATATTCAGGTGAACGGGAGTAGCAGCTTTAAGGTATATGTCAACGGAAAGCCCAACAACATGATGAGCAACAACCCGACGGAAGTGCTGAAAAGTATGCCTGCAAACAGTATCAAGCATATTGAAGTGATAACCAATCCCGGCCCCAAGTATGACGCCGAGGGTGTGGGCGGTATTCTGAACATCGTCACCGTGGGCAGCGGACTCGAAGGCTATACGGCTACGTTCAGTGCCAACGTCAGCAACCGCGGTGCAGGCGGCGGGGCATTCGGTACCATAAAGAGCGGAAAGCTGACCGTCAGCGCCCGCTACAATTACAATTACAACGACCAGCCCCGCAACTACAGCAGTGGTAGCCAGCATGTGACACCGGAAGCTGTTACGGAGAATTCTTCCAATCTGGACTATGACGGCAGCAACAAGGGACACGGTTCTTTCCAGTCGGGCAGCATGGAGGCCAGCTACGAAATAGATACATTACGCTTGGTTACCATGTCTTTCGGACTTTGGGGCGGTGGGAATAAGAGTAACGGCTCTACGGACTACATCGCCACCTTTCCAGAGAACATAAATGCTGCTCCCATTTACAGTTATTCTGCCTTTAACCGCAGCAAGTCTTCCTGGTATTCTATCGACGGAGGTATCGACTACCAGCGTCTGTTCAAGGTCAAGGACCGCATGCTGACGTTCTCCTACAAGATAAACACCCGTCCGCAAACGTCGGATTCCTATACGGAATATGAAATAGACAATGGCTATAACCCCGATTGGGCGGACTATCTGAACCGTTTGAAGAACCAGCATAACGACGGTGAGCAGAATACCACGGAGCATACGTTCCAGGCCGACTATACCACGCCTATCGGCAAGCTGCATACCTTGGAGGCAGGTGCCAAGTACATTCTGCGCAACAACTCCTCCGAAGACGACCGTTTTGATGCGGACGATACCGGAAAGTATGAATACAACAAGAACCAGAGTTCACACTACAAGCATTTGAACGATATTATCGCCGCCTATCTGGGATATGGACTGAAGGTGAAGAGACTTTCGGGCCGTTTGGGATTACGCTACGAGCATACCATCCAAGATGTGAAGTATCTGGTGGGCCGCGGCGAGGATTTCACAAAGAACTTTGACGACGTAGTGCCTTCCGCTTCTATCGGCTACAAGCTGACGGATATGTCCAATCTGCGTTTAGGATACAACATGCGTATCTATCGTCCGGGAATCTGGTCTCTGAATCCTTATCTGAATGATACGGACCCCTCCTACATCAGCCAGGGTAATCCGGAGCTGGACAGCGAGAAGAGCCATGCTTTCAACTTGAGTTACAGTAACTTCACACAGAAGTTCAACATCAATATCTCGGCCCGTTACTCGTTTACCAACAACAGTATTGAGAATGTGACAAGGCTCATGCCCGATACGGAGATTGAGGGATTGAAGAATCCCACGGGCAAGGATGTGCTTTATTCTACCTATGCCAACATCGGCAAGACCCGTTATGCCAGTGTGAACGGCTACGTCAACTGGAATGCCACTCCACGTACACGTATCTACATGAACATGAGCGGCAATTACTCTTATCTGGAGGGCAGTGAAGGCATGCGTAACGATGGCTGGAGCCTCTTTGCCTACGGCGGTGCACAGCAGACGCTGCCCCATGACTGGCGCATCAGTCTGAATGTCTTCGGACAGACGCCGTGGATTATGCTGCAAGGTAAGGGCAGCAGCTTCTTTGATTATGGCTTGAGCGTCAACAAGTCCTTCCTGGACAAGCGCCTCACCTTGTCTGCCTTTGCCAGCAACTTCTTCAAGAAGTATATGGACCAAAGCTCCACCACCGAAGGCAGCGGTTTTATACGGGAAAGCAATTATAAGTACAGCCGCCAACGCTTCGGCATAAGCGTCAGCTACCGTATCGGTGAGTTGAAGGCAAGCGTGAAAAAGGCTGCGCGCACTATCAGCAATGATGATGTGAAGAGCGGTGGCAGTGGTTCTGGTGGCGGCGGTGAATAGGTTGTAAATACATCCCCTTCTGAAACTTGTACCTCGCTATTCATCAGAGAATACAAGTTTCAGAAGGGGATTTTTTATGATAGTAAGTTACTTGCTGACTGTTGAGAACCCCAACTCCTTCAACCCTTTCTGCACATCCGGATGACTCATGAAGAGCTTCCACAGCAGTCCCGACCGATAATTCTCGAGCATGACGGCTATCGGGCCCTGGTCAATGGCGAGGTAGCGCTGCGGATACCAGTTGTCCGTTTCGCTGAAAGCATCGTAGAAGCCATAGGGGCCGAAGACCTTATCTCCCATCTCGTAGAGGTGGCGCATCACTTGCAACGACTGTTCCGGGGTATAGACGATGGATGACAAGGCGGCAGTTGGAGAGATGACTCCCTGGTCGTCGCGTTCGTTGGGAGCGTGGGCGGCATATCCGTTGACGGAGTAGCTGGCTGTCAGTCCCCAGCAGTCGGGCCCGAAACCTTTGTAGTGCTTGGGGTTGCGGACACAGTAGGCACGGTTCACAAGCGTCAGGTTACGCATCTCGTCGAAGTAGTTGGCGCAGTATTCATCCTTCAGCCCGATGGGGTCGAGGCCGAGGAACGAGTATTGTGCCCAGAAGAGCGGTCCGGCTTCTGTGCCTTGATAGCGCAGATGCAACTCGATATTCTCCACTTTATGAGGGTCTACAATGGCCCCGTTCTGCGCCCAGCCCTCGTGATAGACTGCTGCAGGCACGCCGTGGGTAGGCGAGGCGGCAGCAAGGATATACATGATGAGGCATTCGTTGTAACCGTGTACGGGAAAGTTCATTTCCCAACCGTATTCCGGACTCCAGTGCCAATAGAGCACGTTCTGGCCGTTCTGGCGGTAGAAGTTCCAGTCCACTTCGCGCCACAACTTGTCGATGCGGGCGGCGAGGGCTTTCTCTTGCGGATTGCCGCCTGCATAGTATTGGTGTACGGCAAGGAGAGCCTGCATGATGAAAGCGGTTTCTACGAGGTCGCCGCCATTGTCTTTTTGTCCGAAAGGCTTTACCCGCCCCGTATCGCCATACCACCAGTGGGGGTAGGCGCCGTGAAAGCGGTCGGCGGTTTCGAGGAAAGAAACGATGCGTTCCATACGTGCCAGGCCTTCTTCACGGGTGACGTAGCCCCGGTGGATACCGGCAAGCACTGCCATGATGCCGAAACCGCTGCCGCCGGATGTCACTACGTTTTGGTCGTTTTCGGGATATACGCCGTCCATGTGGATGCGTTCGCGTGCCAGTCCGCTGTTGGGTTCGGCTCCGTCCCAGAAGTAATTGAAGGTCCGGTGTTGTACGGTGTCCAGCAGGGCGTCGTCGCTCAATGCTCCGGATGCACCGTCGGATTTCTTTGTACCGCAGGCTCCTGCAAGGAACAACAGCAGGAGAAGCGGGATATATAGGTTTACTGATTTCATTCTGTTTTACGTGCAATGATTTATATACTGTTGGGAGAATTCTGTTTCCCCGTAAGGAAACACCCGTTCCCTTAGGGAGAAACTCCCGTTTCCTTAGTGGGAAATTTCGGTTTCCCCTGAGGGAACTGCGCGTTTCCTTTGGCGAAACTGTCAGTATCCTCAGGAGAAACCGCGGGCTTACTTCAAGGTAATACGAGCCGTCCTGACAGCCTGACTGCTTCCACCGATGAAGAGGTCGAAATCTCCAGGTTCGGCTACGTGGTTCAGGTCGTAATCATAGAAGCGTAGCAGCTCCGGAGTAATCTTGAAGGAAACGGTTTTGCTTTCGCCGGCGCGCAGGAAGATTTTTTCGAAGCCCTTCAATTCGCGCACGGGACGGGTGATGCTTCCTACAAGGTCGCGGATGTATAGCTGTACGACTTCAGCTCCGTCCCGTTTGCCGGTGTTGGTAACGGTGACTGCGGCGGTTATGGAACCGTCCTGTCCCATCGACGGGGTACTCAGAGCAATGTCACTGTACCGGAAAGTGGTGTAGGACAAGCCGTATCCAAAGGGATAAAGCGGCTCGTTGTCCACATCCAGGTAGTTGCTGCGGAACTTCTCGAACCATTTGCCTGCCTGTAGCGGGCGTCCGGTATTCTTGTGGTTGTAGAACAGAGGTATTTGCCCTACATTCTTCGGGAAAGTCATCGTCAGCTTTCCGCTGGGGTTGACATCTCCGAACAATACGTCGCCGATGGCATAGGCGGCCTCGCTTCCGCCAAACCATACGTTCAGTATGGCGGGTACGTTCGCCTGCTCCCAGGTCAGCGTCAGCGGA
>OGHG01000244.1_pt1 | contig 10880 bp, 10 predicted proteins | sample 1571491 | NCBI WGS metagenome assembly OGHG01 (sample SAMEA2582052, study PRJEB24529) | metagenome | biome: Human gut stool | place: China | collected 2011
GCAATATCGCATTGTTGCCCAAATAGAAAAACTATTTGAGCAACTGCGATAATTCATTTATTCGTTCTGATATACGTTGCTGTTCAGCTAATGGTGGAATGCCAATAGGCAAATTATAAAATAACTCTTTATTGAGGTGCGGAATTGCCGCACCTCTTTTTGAATTTCTCAACTCCTCTTTGTAGAACAGAATGAAAGCCAAGATATATGGTTTCCACATAGCCGAAGAGAGCCATAGTTGTTTGAATGTGCTCCCCATATATCCATCTTGTGGAACGGTGAAAACTTCACCAGAATTTTCACCATCTACAAGAATAATGTTGTCTCTGGCATAGACAAATTTTCCTTTCTCTACAATGGTAGCAGATGATTTACCACGTAGGTATTTTGCATCCAGACAGATGCCCTTTCCGTTTCTTTTTTCACCGTCTATCAGTTGGCATATATCTTTCAAACGTAATACAGCCCAGCTATTGGGATATTCAAAAGGAAGCTCAACTTCAACGATTTGCCCGTTTATCCTCTCATAATACTTGTTATCGTCACCTTTATAGATAACGGAGTCTGTTAAAACTGACTTTTTCAATTTCCCCTCTTTAACAAGTTTCTGTTTCTCTTGTCGTATCTGTTCAAGCAGTTCTTGTGCTGTACCTTCCTCTGCTATTTGTGGAACGAGTTTACCTTGAATTGCTTCTTGAAGAATCGATTTCTTGAGTTGTTCCTTAATTTGTATATTCATTAAATTAAGAGTTTCTTGACTTTTACTATAACGCTCTATAAAAGGTGATACATTTTGCAATTTTTCTACAATCCGCTTTTGTTCATTTGCCGGTGGAATAGGAATCCAAAAGTCATTGAAGTTATTTTGTGTTAACTGATTAATTGTAGTAGTTCCACTAACGCCTCTTAATTGAGAGAAAAACAAATCAGATTGCAGAAAGATTGATACGTATTGATATAATGCGGTCTTACATATTGCCATAAATGCCCCGAAAGTCATAGGTTCCGTCACATCAGTTACGACAGCTGATTTTCCTACAAGTTTAGCACTTCCATTTCTTGCACAAATGATAATATCATTCTTCTCAACTTGTAACTTCTCGCTAATCTCTTTAGAAACTCGTACGACATCATTTAGAACAATTTTTCCATTTTGAATATTAGAAGAACGTAGAACTATTGTGCCTCGCGAAGACACATCTGTTGGACTATATGTTAGTCCTATATATGATTGAGAAATGTTTCTTATTCTTGTCCATTCCCACCCCTTTGGTATCTCAAACGGAATCTCCTCGTCAATACACTTTACTTCCCCCGTAGTGAGAAACTTCTCATAATAGGAATTATCGTCACCACGGTAAATGATAGATTCGTTTTTGTCTTTTTTGATTTTCTTTTCCTTGACCAGTCGGGCTTTTTCAGCTCTGATACGTTCAAGAAGTACCGATGCCGGTTCGTCATTAGGGTCTTGCGGTACAAGTTTTCCCTGTATCGCCCACTGGAGTATGCTGTTTTTTAATTGTTTTCCGTTCATCTTATTCTAACTGATTTAGAAGTTTTCGTCTTTTTGTTTTTCATTCAGATAGAACTGATATAACTTTTTCCCTATCTTATCTTTTTTGAAAGTACGTTCATGATTCATAGGAGTCATAGACAAACGAATTTTTGCCACACCTTCATTCAAAATTTCAAACTGCTGTGGAGTAATTCTAAATTGAGCAGTAGAACTAATTTCTGTGATTGGTATTACAATATTTCCACTTATAACACCAGCAGATTGACTTCCATTCCCAATCACAGTTCCTCTTAGTTCAAGATATTTACCTGTGAATGTTCTAATTTTCATGGTTGGTTTAGTGAGGAAATTCATTCTGTCTGAACGTACTGTGGCTACTATAGAATAAATGGTGTCTTGCTTAGCCACACTGTATTTCATATTGCAACCTTCAGCTGCGAGTGCTTTATAAGTATAACCTACTGTTTGTGCTTTAGCGTTAATTCCTAAAATAATACAGAACAGTAATAAGATAATTTTTATAGTTTTCATATTTAATCTTTTTCGTAATCCTCCCCTTGTATTCCTAACTCTCCTTTGCTCATGGCATTGGCAATATCTATTTTCAGTTCTTCGTCATAATCTTTACTTGTCAAAAAGCTATTGACGATGCGTAGCAGCAAATCTTGGTTGATATTCGATGCTGCCACATGATAAATGATAGATTCCAATGTACGCATACAGATGCAAGCGTGCCAGTAGTAATTATTCTTGTGTAAGAAGTAAGCTCCCAAAGTCAGCGCAATACGCTTATTCCCATCATTGAAGAAATGCCCAGAACAGAATCTATACATCAGATAGGTCAGTTTCTCTGCAAAGGTCGGATAGTATAAATCATTTTGTACAAAATCCAATGTAGCACGAATGCCACCTTCATCACGCACTCCTTCAAAGCCACCATCGCTAGCATCAATCATTTTGCCATAGATGGTTAAGGTTTCATCGTAGTCTATATAAACAATTTCCTCACTCATCTTCTGCCTGCTTTAAGCGTTTAAGCACATCTTTATTGTCCGCTAAGATACGGTCAAAATCAATAGACTGGTCACCGATGAATCGTTCAAACTTTTCAGGAGTAACAGCTTGCAGATAATCTGCTATATTACCATGATACGCATCCCGGAAACTGAAATCCCTTGAAGCCATTTTGGTTCTGGCATCATTCAGATAAGGTTTCTGCATGGGATGTTCGGCAAGTTCATTCACAATGCGCTCTCCCTCGTCAATGGTAAGTAACCTGCCACCATTTTCTTTAAACCGTTCACTGAGAGCTGCCCCCACACCGTTTTCAAAAGAAGAAATAACTAATAAAACCTCTGAATACAGCGTGTGTCGAACATTGTCTTTGGAATCCAACTTCAATACTTCCCGATACTCCTTAGCATTCTCCTTGAATACAGCCTTATATATAAAGTCTGTAATTTGAGGATATTTGTATGTGGGATGTCCGTCCACATATTGATTGATGGCAGAAGTGAGATTCTTGCGATAGTTTTCTTCTGTGATTGCAGCAGGAAGATAATGTACATCTCTGCGGTTTATGTATTTTGTTCCGCCACCCGTCTTTTCATTGATGGTGGTAATCACGAAATCCAAGATAAGGCTACGTACTTTTTTTGCTTTCTCACTCTCTGTAAGCAACATACCCATATCCAAGAATGAGCGGAAATTAAACAATCCAAGTTGGGTCGTTTTGCTCCCGACATTTATGACGGGAGCAAATTGTAACTTTAACTCTTTCAGATGTTTACCTTTACATAAAACATAACCGTTAGCTGCTAATTCATCTGAATGTTTTTCCAAATAGCGTTCTATGGTTCGTTCTTCTACTTCGTAGAAATCGGCAACCATTTTTTTTGTAAAGCGATACTCTCCCTCAAAGAGCATTCCTTCAATGTCAAGATGCTCCTGTACTTTGCTGACCGCAAAACGGTTGTTAAGTACATTTTGTCTTTCTATGTTTGAGATGGTCAAATCTTTCATATCACTTCACAATTATCAGTTACACGATTTTATGTCAATGCCGAGAATCTTTTGAATTTCGGAAAGCGTTTTGTCTATTTCATGGTCGAGCGCAGCACGTTTTTCAAAATATTGTTTGAGCAGTTCTGCTGGAGGGAGTATTTCTTCTTCCTCTTTCGGGAACTTACATTGATCAAAATTGCAATCCAAGTCTATCAATTGTTGGGCAGTGAACACACGGCTCTTTTCACCCACTTCGTCACTGATAATTTCTTTCCTGTCTTTCCACCATTCCTGAATAGGTAGGGTATGCTCCACCTTCATTGGTTTGGTCTTTGAGAAGTGTTTGTACCCTTCCGGCATATCAAGACGATAGAACCATGTTTCTTTGGTCTTGAATCCTTCTTCGCAACCTTCGGCTTCTTCATTATTAAAGAAAAGGATGTTGGTTGCAATAGATGTGTATGGAGAGAATATAGAACCCGGCAAACGGATGATTGTATGTAGATTGAACTTGCGAAGGAGATTTTCTTTAAGTGCAAGTTTTGCTCCATCCGTACCAAATAAGAAACCATCAGGGATAATCACACCGCACCGTCCACCAGCTTTGAGGCGATACATGATAAGGGCGATAAACAAATCCGCAGTTTCACTTGAACGGTACTGTACTGGGAAGTTGCTTTTTACGCTGTCTTCCGTGCTACCACCATACGGAGGATTCATGCCGATAACATCAACCTTGTCGCTTTCCTTGAAATCAGTAACATTCGTTCCAAGCGAATCACAGTTGGTTATGTTGGGAGCTTCAATATCATGGAGCAGCAGGTTTGTGATGCTCAAAAGGTAGGGCAACGGTTTCCATTCCTGACCTACAACGGCATTTTGCAGTTTTTCTCCATCTGCCGCAGAGCCAATATTCCTGCCCATATGTTTAAGTGCCGAGGTGAGGAAGCCTCCCGTTCCACTGGTGAAGTCGCCAAAGGTTTCGCCCAATTTCGGGTCGAGCATCATCACAATAAAATCAGTCAATGCACGTGGTGTGTAGAACTCTCCGGCATTTCCTGCCGATTGCAGATCTTTCAAAATTCCCTCATAAATATCTCCGAATGTGTGACGGTCGTCAGCATCGTCAAATTCGATTTCGTTTACAATGTTGACCACTTGGCGCAGAAGCGTTCCATTCTTCATATACTGGTTCAAGTCTGCAAATGTTTCTTGAACAATGCTTTTAGCTCTTGGGGTATTGGCATCTATCGGGAGATTCTTCAAGGTAGGAAACAGTTTCTCATTGACGAAAGAGAGTAGGGCTTCTCCAGTCAATGCTTTACCGTCTTTTTTATCTATTGCCCAGTTACGCCAACGCAAATCCTCGGGGATAATGGACTTGTATTTCTCATCTTTCCATTCCCATGTTTCTTCTTGTGTGTCATAGACTTTCAAGAAGAACATCCAAGTCATCTGTTCAATTCTTTGTGCGTCACCATTGATACCTGCGTCTTGACGCATGATATTCTGGATTCGCTTTATGATATTATTTACTGCCATTTTTAAGCTGATTTATATATTTGATATTCCAATTCTCTGATGGCTTGTTCAAAAGCGACTTTGCCACCAAATAGTTTTATGATTTTAGTTGGTTTCCCTATGCTGTTGAATGGAGGAATCTCCAAAATATTTGCCTTTTCAAAGTCAAGAATACCATTCTCCGCATATTTGTCAAGAAGAGCCTCCAATACTTCACGAGCCTTGCCTTCGTACTTTCCGAAGTAGTTACGTTTCTTTACATTGTTAGCCCTTTCTTTCCTCGTCAATGGTGGTTGGTCAAATGCAACGTGACATATCACATCGAAGATATCGGCATCTTTCAATGCCGGATTTGCTTCACGTACTGCGTCTATCAAGATGGCATATTCCTTTAACTCATCCATAACCGCCTGTTTGCGTTCTGCTTCAGTCCACATTTGTACGAAATCATCCAAACTTTGATAGTGTCGCAACAGTTGCTTTCTCGCAAAGGACTGAACGCTTTCCGTTCTCATGGTTTTGCCATCCTCTCCCAAAACAGATACTATCTCATGAGCAATACGAATATCCTTTCCATTGATAAGATACTTTTCACGAGGTTCGTGAGCTGTTGGAGGATTTGAGGGAACAGGCGGATATGGCTTCGGCTTTTTTTCACCGCCTTTGGGTGGTTCAGGGTCGCCGTCAAATGACGGGTCTTTGAATTTTGCGGTAGCATTGCGGAAGTCGAGGATTTCCAGATGCCACTTGCCTTTGTCTTTTCTAAGTCGTGTGCCACGCCCGATGATTTGCTTAAATTCCGTCATAGAGCCAATTTCTTTATCAATGACGATTAAGCCACAAGTTTTGCAGTCCACTCCTGTAGATAGAAGTTCGGAGGTAGTAACAATTACCGGATAAGGTTCGTCAACACTGATAAAGTTGTCTAACTGCTTCTTCCCCTCTTTGTCCTCTCCGACAATGCGTGTTACGTAGTAAGGAGATTTTTTACATAAATCGCTATTCATGTTGATAAGCAGTGTTCGCATTTCGGCGGCTTCCTCAATATCTGAACAGAACACGATTGTCTTTGTCATACGACCGATGTCGTATAACATTTGGGTAATCCTGTGTGCTACTACTTTACGCCTTAACTTAATGGCAAGGTCACGACCTATATTCTGTCTTTGATATAATTTCTGTTCAATCTCCTTTCCTAACAAATCTATTTCACCTTCATCGGGAGTCCAGCCCTGCAAATCAACGTTGATGAAGTCGGCAGTAACCCGATATGGAGCCAAGAAACCATCTTGGATTCCTTGAAGAAGGGAATAGGTATATACCGGCTCTCCGAAATAATCCAAGTTGTTTGCTCCTTCATCAGCTTTCGGGGTAGCAGTCATACCGATTTGGGTAGCCGAGCTGAAATACTCCAATACTTTGCGCCATGCAGAATCGTCCTTTGCGCTACCACGATGGCACTCGTCAACGATAATCAAATCAAAGAAGTTTGGCTGCACCTCCAAAAACGGATCTGGCTTGCCCTCTTTTCCAACCAGTTGGTGGTATAACGCCATATATACCTCGTATGAGGAGTCAATTTTCTCTTCGCCTTCCCCAACAGAAGTTATCTTAGTCATAAACTTCTTGAAAGGTTTGAAGTCTTGCACCATTGTTTGGTCAATGAGGATATTTCGGTCTGCAAGATAAAGAATCTTTTTCTTTGCTCCACTTTTATGGAGACGATGGATAATCTGGAAAGCAGTGAAAGTCTTACCAGTACCGGTAGCCATTACGACAAGTACACGCTGTTGTCCTCTTGCAATGGCTTCCACTGTACGGTCAACCGCTATACGTTGGTAATATCTTGGCTCATGGCTATGGGCATCATAATAAAACGGTGTTTCTATTATGTTAAGTTCATCCGATGTATAGTTCTTGGATGCAAGATAACGATTGTATAATTCCTCTTCTGTCGGGAAATTCTCTAATTTGATTTCGGTTTCTTTCCCTGTGATAAAGTCATGTTCCAAGAAAGCATCACCATTACTGGAGTACGCAAATTTCAAGTCAAGGATTTGGGCATAATCCATAGCTTGTTGAATACCACCCCCAACGGCATGTTTGTTATCTTTAGCTTCTACCACTGCAATGGGCTTACCATTATGGTATAATAGATAATCAGCCTTTTTGCCCTCTGCTACTGAATGTTGGTTGCCAACAACAAGTACTCGACCATCCGTGAAATAATACTCTTCACGCATATTTACGCTTACAGCCCAGCCCTTTTGTTGGAGTGCTGGGGTAATGAACAAGGTGCGTATCTCTTGTTCTTTGAGTTCTTTCTTGTTTACTTCCATGATAATAAATTGTTTTAAGATTTATTACTGCTAACAATCAAATCTTTCACATCAATATCAAGAACATTAGCTATATCATTAAGGGTTTTGAGGTCTGGTTGAACAGAATTACTACACCATTTACTCACAGTGCAATTGGATTTACCAATCTGTTCTGCAAGCCATTTTCCTGTTTTTTGTTGTTCTGCAAGTACGACTTTTAGTCTGTTCAAATTAGCCATGAGGTAAAACGTTTTAATTCAAGAGCAAATTTATATAAATACTCTGATAACATAAGCAACTTCCGATAATAATTATTATTTGGAAGCGAAAAAATGGCTTAGATACCGTATTTCGACAGGATATTTTCGTCAATTTCAATTTTATGCCGACCTGTTGTAGTTCGCAGATTCTTTCTTACGGTGTCAAACGTGGAGTTAGTGAACCATTCGGCAAATGTCGCCATCACAAATGATGTAGTTACATCTCCACCTATATTATATTGGAAAGCGATGTTCCAAGCAAAGTTCTTTAAAGAGATTTGTGTGAGCGAACTATGTTTCTTAATATGAATCTCGGTCATGGAAAGCACTTGACGATTAGTCACAAAATAGCGGACAGATTCGCAAATTTGGAAAATCTCTGTTTCGTCCAAATCAAAACGCTTGAATGTGTCTCGTGTATATTTCAGGATAGCATTTAATTTCTTGTCTTCTTCTCTTTCTTTTTGTTGCTTGTATTGTTGTTGCTCATGCTGGTATTCATAATGGAATAATTCCATACGCCTTTTTTGTACTTCTACACAATCTTGGGTATGTAAGGATGCAACAGCCGAAGTCTTTTTATCTGTCACTTCATCGGCTAATGCCAAATGTGACAAAGGAGTTTCTATAATGTATCTTGCTATAGAGATGCAAAGATGATATAGAAGTTTCAGTATCACATATCCGACAGCCATAACGAACGGAAGCAAACTCATTCGTATGCTAAGCATATTGCATATTTGAAATGCAATCATTGAAGCCAGCAACACCGCAATGACCTCTATTGTCAAAGAATGGAGTATATATTGTTTTTGCTTCATGCCTATTGTTTTTTATTTAGCAATGCAAAGGTATAACACTTTTTCATAAAAAACGAAAGGAAAAAATAGATACCGCTTTGCAAATCAATAGCTTATGAAAAGAAAAGCATAATAAGAGAAAATATCGAAGACTATCTGAAAACAAGAGAAAATAGAAATCGTCAAAAATAGTATAGTTAAACTAAGTTAAAGTTTTTTGCGGTAGCTTTTCTATTCTCGCTAAGGCTGAAATATAGAGTAAACGAAGTAAAGTAATCATATTTGTACCAAGTTATATATAATACACTGATATACAGTAGTAATTATCTTTGAGGAAGTCAAATGATTCCGATAAGGATACAGATAATAAACAATAAGCAAAAGCGTGCAGCTCAATGAGTTGCACGCTTTTTGCGTTTATGGGGTTCATGGTTGCTATGTGTTTTCTATGGGCTTTTTTATCTCTTATTTGCGACATGTTTGCGACACGTCTTATTTGGCGATAAGGTACAACTTAAATTGATATAAACCATTTAAAACGAGAAGAATATGCCAAGAGGAAATTACACCATTCAAAGAAGTTGCGAGGAGTGTGGTAAAATATTTACTCCTCCCACATTAGTGTCGAAGTATTGTTGTCCGGCTTGTTCCAAGAGGGCGTATAAGAAAAGGCAAATCGCAAAAGAGAAAGAGGCGATACGTCAAGTACTGATTAGATGAATGCCATCCAGTAAGGGGTATCTAACCGTAAAGGAAGCTATGCTGATTTACGGAATTAGTAAAGACGTTCTTTATCGTATGATACGGCAAGGCTTGATACCGTCATACAATTTGGGTCAGCGTCTGATACGCCTTAGTCGGTAGTATATGGATGAACACTTCAAAACAAAGGCAGGGAGTAGAAAGAGAAAAAAGGAGGCATTGTCCTTTGAACCCAAAGATTGTTACACCATCGGAGAGATCGCAAAGAAATTCCATATCAATGACTGCAGTGTATTTAAGCACATACGCCGTCATTCTATTCCTACACGCCAAATCGGTAACTATGTTTATGTTCCCAAATCTGAAATTGATAAATTATATAAGTCGTTATGAAGCACTCTGTATCGCGTTTTATGATTTACATGTGGTAGGGAGGCAAACAAAAAGGCGATAATTAAAACGGCAATTATTGCACTGAGTGGTATGAAAGATGTTCCCATCGGTTTATTATTCAGTTTATGGTTTAACAATAATGCGCCAATAGCCATCATGGTCTGCTCCTTCACGAGACAAAATACCCATAGAACGTAACTTGGAAATATGTTTTTCTACGGCTCGGGAGCTTATTCCTATTTTATAGGCCATTGTTTCTGTAGACATTGACGGGTCGGAAATGACGAAATCAATAATCTTTTGTGCGGTTTTCCCAATACTTTTAGATTTGTTTTTCGAATCTCCGAACCTTTCTCCGAACTTTCTTGCGTATCACCGAACTTTTCCACCGAACTTCCTTCGTTTTCAAGGTACTTTTCAAGGGTACTGTTTACCCTGTTGGCTACTTCTTCCATAGGTATTCTTCCGTTTTCGCCCCAGTTCAAATTATAGAATGTGGTGTAGAAAGAAATCGCTTCCGTTTGATATTGCGGTTCTTTGCCTTGCAGGAAATTAGGCAGCTTCTCCGTAAGTTCCCGCATTTTGCGTAAACCGGAGCCACGTTTCTCCATGTAGTCCAATTGTGTAAATACATCCGCAATGACGGGGTTGCGGCGCATGGACGGCACTTTGTATATATCTCGGTCTTGAATCTGTGTACCGTCAAGTATTGCACCTGGTAACACTAGTTCTACTCGGTCATCGTAAATGTTGATATGCACTTCACCGCCCATTACAGTGTAATCCCAATGGATAAGGTGGTTTACCAATCCTTCAAAGATGGCCCGGTCGGAATAGTCGGGAAGGTTCAAGCGATAGTTTGGCATCTTTACCCATCCGCTCATGGTATAGTTCTTAATGAAGTCCATACCATATTTTAAGAGCAATACAAGGTTAGCCCGATGTTCCACGGAACTGATGGCATCATCCTTATAGAGTCCAGTCCAACGAGTACAGAAAATACGTGATTGAAATACAGTGCAATTATCCACAAACAACAATCCGGCATTAGTCAGTTTACCGTCAGGAGTTACTAGTCCAAATGATTCCAGATACTTGTCATTCCATTCTTGATGGGTTTGCTCACGGAAAGTATTGGAAGGATGATGAAAGAATGTTTGCTGGCATTCACTTGGGTAGGCAGTGAATCCCATGTCATGTGCGTACCTTTCAATACCAATGAAAGAAGTTGTTGAGAATTACATTCCACGCTTTCATTGCCAACTCGTGTATAAGCTGTACGTGTTCCGTCTTGATAATAATAATAAGGTGTAAGCGTTCCTGCCTTTACTTTCACTTCAATCAAAGTATGTCCTTCGTGTTC
>OGHG01000246.1_pt1 | contig 10848 bp, 10 predicted proteins | sample 1571491 | NCBI WGS metagenome assembly OGHG01 (sample SAMEA2582052, study PRJEB24529) | metagenome | biome: Human gut stool | place: China | collected 2011
ATTTGTATACCCGCCGCGAGATGAACCAGATTCGTGACATGGTGAAGAAGTATGATCTTTACCTGTTCTCGGATGAAGTGTACCGCGAGTTTATCTATACCGGTTCTCCTTATATCTCTGCCTGCCATCTGGAAGGCATTGAGAACAATGTGGTGCTGATTGATTCCGTGTCCAAGCGCTATTCGGAGTGCGGTATCCGCATCGGTGCCCTGATAACGAAGAACAAGGAAATCCGGGATGCTGTCATGAAGTTCTGCCAGGCGCGTCTCAGTCCTCCATTGATTGGCCAGATCGCCGCAGAAGCATCGTTGGATGCTGATGAGGATTATCTGCGCGACACATACGATGAATATGTAGAACGCCGTAAATGCCTGATTGACGGATTGAACCGCATACCGGGCGTATATTCGCCCATTCCGATGGGAGCGTTCTATACGGTGGCAAAGCTGCCGGTAGATGATTCGGACAAGTTCTGTGCCTGGTGCCTGTCGGAGTTTGAATACGAGGGACAGACGGTATTCATGGCGCCTGCGTCCGGCTTCTATACTACGCCGGGTTCTGGTCGCAACGAAGTGCGTATCGCATACGTACTGAAGAAAGATGACTTGAACCGCGCCTTGTTTATCCTGCAAAAAGCATTGGAAGCCTATCCGGGGCGAACCGAATAAAATGAAATAATTCATTAGGCGCGGATTACACGGAAAACTTAAGATAAAGACGTTTGTTTCAAATCTTCCGTGTAATCTGCGCCTAAAAAATAATGGCCCATGAATCTATCTCGCTTTATAGCGTTGCGCATTTATCGCAACTCGGAGCCGGGCAAGCAAGTTTCCCGTCCGGCTGTCCTTATTGCCATGGTGGGCATTGCCCTTGGACTGGCGGTGATGATTATTGCCGTGTCCGTCATTGTCGGCTTCAAGAGCGAGGTAAGGGATAAAATCGTGGGTTTCGGTGCCCATATCCAGATAGGCAACCTGGATGCTGCACGCTCATACGAGACGCGTCCGGTGGTGGTGGGTGACAGCATGATGGCTGCGCTTTCCGATTATCCCGAAGTGAAGCATGTACAACGCTACTCCACCAAGCCGGGGATGATAAAGACCGCCGATGCCTTTCAGGGAATGGTGCTGAAAGGTGTGGGGCAGGAGTATGATAGCACCTTCTTCCACCGCCATTTGCTGGAGGGGGAGTTTCCGCAATTCAGCGATTCTGCTTCGTCCAACCGCGTAGTCATCTCAAAGTCTCTTGCCAACAAGCTGCAATTGAAACTCGGTGACAAGATAGACACCTACTTCATCCAGGACGATGTGCGTGCCCGCCGCCTGAAGATTGCAGGTATCTACCAAACCAACTTCTCTGAATACGACAACCTATTCCTGCTTACCGACCTCTACCTGGTGAATCGCCTGAACAACTGGGAGCCAGACCAGGTGAGTGGCGTGGAGCTGGAAATACGCGATTATGACAAGCTGGAAGAAACCACCTATGAGGTAGCTGCCGATACGGACGGGAATCCCGACCGTTATGGCGCCGAGTATTGCGTCCGCAATGTAGAGCAGCTCAATCCTCAAATCTTTGCCTGGCTGGGCATCTTGGATGTCAACATCTGGGTCATTCTCATTCTGATGATTGGAGTGGCGGGGTTCACCATGGTATCCGGCCTGCTGATTATCATCATAGAGCGTACCTCCATGATAGGTGTGCTGAAGTCTTTGGGAGCCAACAACTTTACTATTCGTAAAGTTTTCCTTTGGTTTTCGGTCTTCCTCATCGGGAAAGGCATGCTCTGGGGGAACATAATCGGCCTTGCATTCTATTTTGTGCAGCGCTGGTCCGGCTTGTTCAAGCTCGACCCTGAGACCTATTATATGGCTACTGTTCCGGTATCTTTCAATATCTGGCTGTTCCTGCTACTGAATGCCGGTACATTGCTGGCTTCAGTCCTGATGTTGTTGGGCCCTTCATTTCTGATTACACGCATCCATCCGGCAACTTCCATCCGTTACGAATAAGAGAATCACTTTCTCAGAAAATCGCTTTTCTTGCGGAACAGACAGTACCATTTCCAACGTAAAGACTGTATCGGCTGCAATAGGTCGAAAGCCGGTAGTGTGAAGTAATATCTACGTTGTTCTTCCAGGTCGCGGGCAGTCTTGTTGACAATGACGGCCTGCAGGGTGAAACGGAACAGGAACAAAAGACAAGCGACGCCTGCTGCCAGCCAGTGGAAGTGCAGAATGCCGATGACCATCGCGGCTATCCAGGATGCGTGGAATGCCAGGCGGGTCAGGGTCTCAAAACCGGCCAGCCAGCGTTGCATCCCATGATACAGCCGTGCTGTGGAGGCGTAACCTATTTTCTCTTCTTTCCAGTCCTTGGCACGCAGAAGCGGTTGCATGCGTACAATGGCATTGGCATCCGTTTCTACCCGCGTGTTCTCCGGGGTAGCCACGTGGTTGATGAACAAATCGTCGTCTCCCCGTTGCAGGTTGAGGTGTGCGGAGAATCCTTTCTGTTGGTAGAAGAGTTCCTTCCGGTAGGCCAGGTTACGCCCGATGCCCATGTAGGGGCTGCCTGCCAGGGCAAATCCCAGATAGCGCATGGAAGTGAACAGATTGTCGAATGCCACCCGTTTGTGCAGCCAGCCTTTGCCGCGTTCGTAGCCGCTGTATCCTAGCACCACTTGGGTACGTGATGTGAAGTTGCGTGCCATCAGTCGCAGCCATTGGTTGCTTTGGGGCATGCAGTTGGCATTGGTAAACACCAGCCATTCATATTTGCTGGCCTTGATTCCAAGCGTCACAGCCAGCTTCTTACGGCTGATGTAGCGGGAGGAATCGGGCACGAAGCTGTGGTAGAGATGGGGGTATTTCTCCTCGAGGATGGTCGGGTAATCTTCGCTCTCATCAGTGTTGCCGTCGTTAATGACGATGACTTCAAATAGGGGATAGTCCTGCTCCAGCACGGCGCCCAGGTTGCGGCGCAGATTTTCGGATTCCTCGCGGGCGCAGATGATGACGGATATGGGGGGCAGTTCCTGGGTGAAGTGCATGTTTCCCTGCTTCACGGCACGGCGGCGTGCATGAATACGGTTGTAGAGACAGAGGTAGTAGATAATTTGAATAAGGAACAGACCACCCGCTACGGCGAGTACGATAATTTCAGTTGAATCTAATGTAAATGCTTCCATGTGCAGTAGGACGTTTATGTGCTGCAAATTTACGCAATTTCCGGCACTGCCTCAAACTTTGTTCCGGGAAAGTGCTTGGACAAATACTGCTTGATGTATTTCATCGTGTCTTCCTGGATAGTCTTATCCTCCACGGTGGGATAGAGGTTGTAGAGTACCGTATCGAGCGCGATGTCCCGGTTCTTGATGGCTTCGAAGCTCAGCAGGGTGTGGTTGATGCTGCCCAGCTTTCCGGAGGTGACGAAGATAAGCGGGTACTGCTTTTCCACAATGTAGTCTATCGTCAGGAAATCTTCGGTGAGGGGAACCATCAGACCTCCGGCTCCTTCTACGAGCACGGTATCATAGCGGTGGGAAAGTTCCCTGGTGGCACGCTCTATTTTCACGAAGTCTATCGGGCGCTTGTCTATGCGGGCGGCGAGGTGGGGGGAGCAGGGGTAGGAGAATATCTCGGGCATGGTCAGCCCCTCTTTGTCTTCCGGCAGGTAGCCGGTTCCGGTGAGGTGGCGGTGCAGGTCGATGTCCTCGGAATGGCCGGTGTTGCCGGTCTGGATGAACTTTTGGGTGATGACGCGCAGGCCGCGTTGCATAAGCTCACGGGCATACCAGGCGGTGCAATAGCTTTTTCCGGCATCCGTATCAATGCCGCTGATGAAGTAGATGTTTTTTGTTTCCATTATTTTGTCTTTTTTCGTGCGATGATATAAATAGGGTGATAGGTTAGGCTTACGTTGCCTGCGGCATCACTGAACCGGGTTGTGTATTCTTCGCAGAAGGATTGCAGGCGGCCACGCGTCCACATCCTTTTTTCCGTACCCGTGACTCCGGTTTGCTTCAGATGCTTCAGCACTGCCTGGGGAGTGGGGAAGGGCAGGGATATCACCTCTTCTTCGGCATGGAGAATATCGAAGCCGGGAGACAGCAGGGCTTGCAGCTCCTTAATGGAGGGATAGTCCAGCCCGTGCCCAGTCAGTTGGCGTATTTCGTGCATGTTTGTGGCGCCGAAGGTGCTGAAGGCAAGCAGGCCGTCTGCCACCAGTGCTTGGTGGCAGCGGGTGAAGAAAGCACCTGGGTCGTTGAACCATTGTAGGGTGGAGCACGAGGTTATCAGGTCGGTTTCTCCGGGGAAGTCGATGGCTTCGGCATCACCGGGGACGAACTGCACGGTAGTGCCGTCGCAAAGTTCCTTGACGCACTCTTCCATTTCCCGGCACAAGTCGTTCAGCAGCAGGGTTTCCGGTTGCAAGGTGTGGAGGAGGATACGCGAGTAGCTTCCCGTTCCGCAGCCAAACTCTACGACACGGTGGAAACGTGTGTATGGTTCCTTTATGAGCTGCATCATCTTCTCGGCGACTTGTTGCTGCACGCGGGCCTCCCGGGTATAGGTATTCCGGGCTTTGGCAAAGCGGGAGGCTATCAGTTGTTTGTCCATCGGGTTCAGTGGCTTGTCCATAGGTCTTGCAGGTAATGTCTGAATAACTCTTCCTGATAGTGGGCATCCTCCGTTTGCAGCACGGGGGTGCCGAGTGTTTCCCAGGCTTGCAGCTGGTTGGCTGGCGGAATGATGCGGTCGTTGCCTCCCGTTACTGCCTGCTGCCAGTGGAAGGTGGCAGCAGGCAGTGTGTGGTACATCTTCTCAATCTCCGTCAACTCATCTCTCAACTCTTCCAGCGGACGGCGGGGAGTGATTTCCAGGAAAGCTTTGAAGGCTGCTCCGTTGGCGCACATGCGGCGGAGGAATTTGTGCAGTGAAGCCCCGGTCAGTCCGTCCAATGTCCCGTGGTAGATGGCGGGTGGAATACCCATATGCTGGTCTATGGGGTAGGGTGTTCCGTTGATGGCGATGCTGTTTGCCATATGGATACCTTCGCCGGACGTACCTGGCGATGAGAGCTGTGGCATGGTCTGCGAAGCCGCCCATACCCCCATAGACCAGCCGATGAGGTTGATTTCGCGGTATTTTTCCAGTCCGGAGGCGTCAAAATCCAGTGTGCGGTAGTCATAGCACACCATGAAGTCGCTGGCTGCCGGACGATACATTTTGAAAGGAGTCTCATCGGCTCCCCAGCCGGCAAAGAACAGCAATAGCCGGGGATGATGTTCGTGTATAATGTAACTTTGTTTCATCTGTTTTTAGAATCGTATAGCGTTAGTATTCTTCTCTTCCTTTAGGGGAATAAGGGGAATCAGTTCTCCAATCTCATCTTCCCGTATGTCCGCTGTCAATGAGAAGCGGATGCGTGATGTTCCTTCGGGCACCGTGGGCGGGCGTACCGGCAGTGCATAGAACCCATGCCTCTGCAGCAACTCTGCGCACAGCACAGTGTCGGCACTGGGGCCGATAATCAGAGGGACGATATGGCTTGCGCTGGGGCATCCGTACCCTTTGGCTTGTAATGCTTCGCGCAGCGTCCGGCCGATTCTAGCCAGATGCTCGCGGCGGGTCTGCATTCCGGCAAGGTTCCGCACGATAAACAGTGTCCAGGCAATACTTGTCGGAGGCAATGCCGTGGTGAAGATGAGGGTTCGCATCCGGTTGACGAGATACTCGCGTATCGTCCGGCAGCAGGCGATGTATGCGCCGGCAGACGCCGCTGCCTTGCCGAAGGTGCCCACGAGGAAATCTATATCCCGGATGCATCCGGTTTCTTCGGCGCAGCCCAGGCCGCGCGGTCCCCTTACGCCGAATGCATGGGCTTCGTCCACATAGAGCAGTACGTTGGAGTATCTTTTTTTCAAACGCACCAATGCCGTGAGGTCGGCTTGGTCACCGTCCATGCTGAAGATGCTTTCTGTGACGATAATCAATTGCCGGAATGTTGCATGGTGTTGTTCCAGCAGGCGTTCCAGTTGCACCAGGTCGTTGTGGCGGAAGCGGATGCAGCGTGCGGTGGATAGGCGGATGCCGTCGATGATGCTGGCATGCACCAGCTTGTCTGCCAGTATCAGGGTTTGTGCATCGCTCACGGCGGGCAGAATCCCCATATTGGCATGATAGCCGCTATTGAGCACCAGTGCTGTCTCTGTGCCGAAAAGTGTGGCGAGTTCCGTCTCCAGTTCTTCGTAAATCCCGAAGTTCCCCGTCAGCAGGCGGGAGGAGGAGGAAGTCGGCAGGAAGGTGTCCGGTGTCAGTGTCTGCAGGAATTCTTCCTTTAGCTGGCGGTCGGCAGCCAGACCCAGATAGTCGTTGGACGAAAGGTTCAGCATATGCCGGCCATCGGCTATAACCGTGCGTCCCTCGTGTGTCAGTTGCGGCAGGCGGCGCAGGTTGCTGTGTTCTTTCAATGTTTGCAGCTCTTGCTGCATATAGTTAGTTACGTTCATAAATTCTTGATATAATAATTTCCCCTTTATCCTCTCAATTCATTTCCTGTATAATTTTCATCAACCCTCCCGTCAGCTTCCTCAGCTGTTCCGGCTCTATAATGAACGGAGGCATCAGGTATACCAATCTTCCGAACGGGCGTACCCAGATTCCCTCCTCAACGAAGCGTTTTTGCATCCACGCCATGTCTACGGGTTCTTTTGTCTCAATCACCCCGATGGCTCCCAGCACACGTACATCCATCACTTGCGGCAATCGGCGTGCCGGTTCAAGCTCTTCTTGCAGTTGCCGGCTGATGCGAGTCACCTTGCCTTGCCAGTCGTATTCGGGCGAGGTCAGCAGCTTCACCGAAGCGCACGCCACGGCGCATGCCAGTGGATTCCCCATAAAGGTGGGTCCGTGCATAAACACCTCCGGTGTATGGTTGGAGATGGTATCCGCCACTTCATTCGTCGTCAGTACGGCAGACAGCGTCATGTATCCGCCCGTTATGGCCTTTCCTATGCACATGATGTCCGGTTCTACACCCGCGTGCTCCCAGGCAAAGAGTTTTCCCGTCCGTCCGAAGCCCGTGGCTATCTCATCGAATATCAGCAGCAGGCCATGTTCCTTGCATATCTGTGCCGCTTCGTGCAGGTACTGGGGGTGGTAGAACCACATGCCGCCAGCGCCCTGCACCACAGGTTCGAGGATAAGCGCTGCCAGTTCCTCGTGATGCTCCTCTACCAGTTTCCGCAGTTCCACCGTATCCCGTTCATCCCATTCGCCGTGGAAGCGCGAGCGCGGCTGCGGCACGAAATAGCGCACCGGCAATGATGCCCCGAACAGCGAATGCATGCCCGTCACCGGGTCGCAGACAGACATGGCATTCCATGTATCCCCGTGATAGCCCGAACGGATAGTCACAAAATTGTTCTTCTTCGCCTTTCCCTTGCCATACCAGTACTGCACGGCCATTTTCAAGGCCACCTCTACTGCCACCGAGCCCGAGTCGGCATAGAATATCTTCTGCATGGACGGCGGGACGAGCGGTAGCAGCAACTGGCCCAGTTCAATGGCAGGGTCGTGTGTCAGCCCTCCGAACATCACATGCGACATCTTGCCCAGCTGTTCCTCTGCCGCCCGGTTCAGTGTAGGGTCGTTGTACCCGTGGACGGCGCACCACCACGACGACATTCCCTCTACGAGTGTTTCTCCGCTTTCCAGGGTGATGGTGGCGCCTTCGGCATGCTTCACCTTGTACACCGGTAGCGGGTTGGTGGTGGAGGTATAGGGGTGCCATAGGTGCTCTCTGTCGAACTGCGAGCCGCAGAACCGGTATCCGGCATCTTCTATCAGCACCTTGTCTTCCGACACTTTCGAGCCGAGCGTTGTCAGCAGGTCGCCCACGATGGCGGAGTTGATGCCGATGTGCAGCGCTTGCTTCACGGCCTCCTTGCTCAGTTGCGAGCGTCCTCCGGCAAAGCGGAGGAAAGCTGTCGGGTTGATGAAGCGGAAGAGGGCGATGGTGGTCAGTATTTCCTCCTCGCTGAGTGGTGCCTGCCGTTCCAGCGGTGTGCCGGGGATGGGGCTCAGGAGGTTGATGGGGATGGACTGTACTTCCAGCTCGCGCAGTGTGAAGGCGAATTCGATGCGTTGCTCCATGCTCTCGCCCATGCCGATGATGCCGCCGCTGCAGATGTCCATGCCTACGTTGCGGGCGGCTTGCAGGGTACGCAGCTTCTCTTCCTGCGTGTGCGTGCTGCACAGTTGGGGAAAGTAGGAGGGGGCTGTCTCCAGGTTGCAGTGATAGCGGGTGATGCCTGCGTCGTGCAGTGCCCGCATTTCGTCTTCGTTGAGCAGTCCCAGTGATGCGCACAACTGGATGGACGAGTGCCGGCGCATGTGCCGGGCGGCTTCGCACAGTTTCTCCATGTTTTTGGAGGAGGGCTTCCGTCCACTGGTCACCAGCGAGAAACGTGCCACGCCCTGGGCTTCATTATGCAGGGCATGCCGCAGGCATTCTTCTTTATTCACCAGGTCGTACACGTCTGCCTGGGTTTTGTAGTGCGACGACTGTGCACACCACTTGCAGTTTTCCGGGCATCGTCCGGACTTGGCATTAATGATGGAGCACATGTCGAACTCCTCCGAGGCTCGGGCCCGGGTTATCTCGTGGGCAGCTTCGTATAGCGCTTCCTTGTCTGGTTGCACAGCCAGCCATTCGGCTTCTTCCTTACTGATGTGGCTGCCGCGCAGCACTTGTTCCTTTAATTTCTGTAGGGTCATATCTTTCTTGGGTTATGTTCATGGATAAAGACAGAGGTACGGATTGCCGGGGCGGTGCAGCTCGTCATTCTGCTGCATGGCTTCCAGTAATCCGTACCTCTTATTCTCTTTTGTTTCAGGCTATGTGTGTCTTGTCCGCCCGTATTTCCGCAGGGGCGGATGACTTGTGTTTCAAAAAGAATGTGTCGGTTCGTTCCAAGCTCCGTGAGGATACTTGTCAGGGCGCTGCTGCTACCCAGCGGAATGCCGATGTCGCTTTTCCTTCCTTCCGTTTTACCCCTCCAGGCACTCTCTTCCCTGCATCCGGCATGTCCGGCAGTTCCAGCAGCTTTCTGTTTGGAGAGAGAACTGTCTGCCACGTTTTTGCGCAGGCAACCGATGGTGACACACCGCCCTATGCTGGCAAATGCAGCGTAGGCTTTTCTGCTCCAGCGGCGGAAGCGGATGGTAGGTGCGGCGGGTGATGTATTCCTCATGTTTTTTCTGCCTGATGCGGTTTTGTTTCCTTTTAGCAGATGCAAATGTAGAAAAAATAATTTCATAACGGTAATGGTCATGCATGAAAAAAACGCGCAAATTGGACTTAAGAATACTTTAGTGGGTTGGAAGGTTGTATAAAGTGAAATTGAGGCTAATTGGATGAATTGAATGGTATGGGCATAAAAAAAGGCTATCTATCCCAGACAGCCAATCTTTTGTTAACCTTAAATCTAATACTATGAAAAACACATTGCAAAGGTACGTGTTTTCTGATAATCTCCAAATTTGCAGTAGATAATATCATGTTTTATAACAAGACTTAATGGTCATTAAGAACTTTATCTGCAATATTCATCGTACATTTGCTCCTGATATATCATCCGTTTGCCCTTTATGCATTATGCATTCGGTGCAGACGGATGATGTGTTTTCGTGAACTTATATACAGACAAACAACTATAAAACAGACGTTTATAATGAAATCAATCCAGAACAAAGGAATAAACCTCACCGCAGAAGGCCTCAAAAATCGAATCGCTGACAGAAAAGAACGATATGCCAAGCAGCAGGCACGACGCGAGAAATTGGAACAAACCATGGAGAACACCCGCAATGACATCGAGCAACTGGAGTATACCCTTGCACAGATGGAACGTACCGCCAAGCGCTCCCGCAATGCTGCCGCACAGCCTTCCCGTTTTGTCCCCCGCGAGCGTATCGCTAGCTTCTTTGCCCGTGTTTCCCGTTTTTTCGACCACCTTCAGCACCGCTTGCACCGTAGCTTGAACTATACTTGGTTCTGCCTTGTGCTATGCTCCCGATATACTTTTCAGAGCCGCCTGAAAAGCGTGGAACGCTGCTGTCTTACACCGGCCACGGTGCTGGGGTACTTCAAGAGGGAGAGGGAGATGTAACCAGTGACTTCGCTCTTATGGTAGAAGCAGCCTTAGGGATTAGTGCGGAACTCCTCGTTAATAGGCAGGCGAGATATAATATGGCTGTCTCTCTTAAAAAAAATCGCTGACCGATAAGTTGCATGAAATACACAAAATGTGTGCTTCACTACTATAGTATGAAAGTGTTGCTTTTATCAATAAGACAGTGAGGGTGTGTCATCAACCGTTTTGACACATTCATTTTTCTTGAGCAAGTTTTCTTATTGCCACTCGAACTTTCCCAGTTTTCCCTCCCATTCTAACTTTGCAACATGTTTTATTAATAAATATATGCAAAATGATAAAAGAACAAAGTTTTGAATGGCTGCTCGAGGGATGCCATCGCATTGCAGATGTAGCAGTGGCCTATTACCCAAACTACGCGTATGCCTGCTCGGCCGTAAAGGCCCTGCGCCGTTCCATTGCGGAACACGCTTGCCTGCTGAAGGACCTGACGGACCAGGGCTATACCGCCAGGACTGCCCACCTCACCCCCGTACAGATAGGCATCCTCCTGAGCTACTGGGGGATGCCCGACCACGTGAAGGATATGACCGTGAAAAATCCGTATCTTCTGGTCTCTAAAAAATATGCGAAATAGAGAATGTATTTCTAATACATTCTGATTATTTTAGTATATTATTATATAG
>OGHG01000256.1_pt1 | contig 10544 bp, 6 predicted proteins | sample 1571491 | NCBI WGS metagenome assembly OGHG01 (sample SAMEA2582052, study PRJEB24529) | metagenome | biome: Human gut stool | place: China | collected 2011
TGCAGGCTTCCGAATGAATGCCGGGTGCAGTGAAAGGTTATCTTCTTGGTTATGCCTGCCGCCAAGAGCCAGCGTTTGAGTGGTCCTTGCAGCATCTTGTCCTTGAAACCGTCAAAGATAAGTCCCTCGTGCCGTTCCCCAAGCAGTCCGTAGGCTTCATCGCTGATGGGGTTGTGTACAATCTGTTTGGTCTTCTGCATACGGGTGGTCACGAACATCTTGCCGTTGGTGTACGGCTGTATCTGCTGCCAAGTGAGCTGCCTGATGTCGCTCTTTCTTAGTCCGGTCAGACAACCGAAAAGGAACGCCCTTTTCAATACCTCTTCCTCACAAGGCGTTTCGGCAAGCCGTATCAGTTCCTCTTGGCTCAGATGTTCCCTCATGGTGGGAATGCACTCGATGCGGTCTAAGAATCCGTTTGGGTTCTCCTTTATCTTCCTGTCCCGGTAGGCGGTGTGAAGTACCGCACGGAAAGCCGACCAGTAGCCCGCCGCAGAATTGATATGCAGCTTTTGGCTGGTGTGTATGGATTGTGGGGCGTTAAGCAGATATTCCATGAACTTGCGGCACAAATCCACGTCCACCTCCTCAAAGGTGCATTTGCCGTTCACGAACCGCTCGAAATGTTTATAGACGTGCTGCCACTTGATATTCTTCCTGTCTGCCAACCCCTTGAAGTAGGCGAGGAAATCGCCTTTCATCTTGGCTTTGTCAAAGAAGCCGTTGTTCTCGTTGAAGATGGCTTCATAACGCCTATTACGCAGTATCTCCGCTTTTTTCATCATGCGTGCGTTGAAATCACGCTCCTGCTGGTTGGCAGGTTTGGCGAAGATGTAAATCCCAAGAGCTTCACGTGTAATCACCTTCATGGTGGTGTTGTCACGGTAGCCGGGATAATAGTCCAGACACAGCGAATACTGTGTTCCGTTCTTAATCTTGCGCTTGCGCAAGGTAACTGTCTTGCATTTGCTCATATTGATGATGTTTTAAGTTGTACATTTTCGGGGGTGTTCCCGTGTTTACGGTGGCAAAGGAACAACGTGAAACAACCGTGAATACCTCCACGACAATCATTTTGAAATAATTTTCCGGCAATGTCGGTTGCTCACGGTTGTTTCTCCCTTTCAGCCATGACACGCTCCACATCGGAGCGTAAAAGCAGGTTTTTCACGCCTACTTTTATCTTTTCGATGTGCTTCACCTTGACGATATGGCTGATGTTGGCGGAGGAAAGCCCGTAAATCTGCCGGACTTGCTCCACGGTGTAGTAGCGTTCATCGTTCACGAGGTCTGTCCTGCGGAGTTCGTCCAGATGGGATTTGGAGTAATAGGTGCGCCCGTATTCTCTTTTGGTCGGTATCTTGTGGCGGTAGGCGTATGCCCGGAGTGCGGAGGGTTTCATGCCGAACAGTTCTTCCGCTTCTTCAATCAGGAGCCAATCGGTGATATTGCTTGTATCTATAGCCATACCGAAGAACTCGTCAACGTGTTTCTTGCTGTAATAGTTTTTCCCTGCGATGCGGCAGATGGGAATGCGGTTGCGCTTGGCTGTGGTATAGAGCCACGACTGCCTGACCTTGAAGAGCGACATCACCTCCTCGCCAGAATAGAAGTCCAGCACTTCATAGGTTTCCTTTTCCCTTTTTTCTTTTTTGGCAAGCGGGGAAGATGAAGCGGACTTTCTCGGAGTGGAAGTACTGCCGGGCAGGACACGGTGGTAGGGATTGCCCTCCAGCATCCGCTCGATGTCTGTCTTGCGGATAAACGCCATGCGGTTGCTGATACGTGAGGCTTTCAGTTTGCCGAGGGCTACGAGTTTATAGATGTACTGTCGGGAACAGCCCATGAGTACTGCTGCTTTGGAAAAGGTGAGATACTCCTGATGCTGTATCTCCATCAAGGGGCGGACAGCTTTGAAGAGGTTGTTCTTCTGTTCCGTTCTAGCTCGTTTGGCTTCCGCCTGACAAGCCTCGCTGCAATATTTCTGTACCCCGCTCCGGGTTACAAATGACTTGCTGCAAAAATTGCATTTTCTGGTTGTTTTCATGCTGCTTTTATCGTTTACTGGTTCATTCCTTCAATCGTATATCTCTGAAATGGTGAACGGATGTAAACGGAGGTCAACCGTTGTCGCCTTTCTGCACAATGTTACTATTGCTGCATATCAGGGCGGTTGTTGTCGCTCATCGTAAACGGTTGTAAACCCTTGTCAACTGTCCGCACGATGTGGCAAAAAACAAGCTCCGCAAATTCTCCACGTCAGAAATACGTCTCAAAAATATGTGGAAATTTGGGAAGCATCAAAAAGCAGCCGAAAAGTGTTAATTTTTAGAATATTCTGATAGATAAAGACTTACGCTTGAATATTTCTGGTTATTTTTGGTTGTTTTGAGATTCTAAATACAATACAAACTAAATAAGCTAGTTGATCGAATTCTTTTATTGATACTTTGATAGATATTATACCATTAATCGCAGTAATTTCATTTTGAGAAAGGTTAACTTCTAAATTATAACTATTTACTTTATCTGTATCCGAATTTTCACAACTTGTAAGCCCCCATATAGAAAGGAGGCTTGCAAGTAATAATACATGTATTCGTATCATGATTTTTTATAATTTTGTAATATGTAATAGCGCTCCTCCATCCCTTGCCAGATTCAGTTCAATGATATCCTTCCTTGTAACTTTCCGCACCAGTCTGTCCAGATTGTTTGGATTCCGCTCCACATCCTCCGCATCGGTATAGATCGTTGCCTGGTAGTCCCCCTCACTAAGGAAGTCCAATTCCAATTTCAGATTCCTTTCCGCACCGTTGTTTAGCGAGCCTACCCACCAGTCCGAACCGCTCCTGCGGGCCACCGTGACATGCTCATTCATTTTTGCCAGCGGAACTCTTATCTCATCCCACGTTCCCGGCACGGTACGGAGCACCTCGAACCCCGGTTGACCTTCATAAGCCTTTGGCGTATCGCACAACGAGGTGAGATGGTTTTCCAAAACCACATACATGGCCAACATATGGCAGCGTGTGCTCATTACATGAGGATTTACATACTGTATCTTGAACTCCGAGCGTGGCAGTGCCCTGAACCCTCCCAGGTGATAGTCCGTCGCTCCCGCCAGCATCCTGGTGAAGGGTATCGCAATGTCATGGTCCGCATTCACCAGCGTGTCCCACTTGCATACCTCGTAGTTGAGCGTCCCCTCCCTCGTGAACTCATTCGGATAGGTCCTCACCAGCCCTGAGGGCTTGCTCGATCCGTGGAACTGTATGAAGAGCCTGTGCCTTGCCGCACATTCCAGTATCTCCTCCTGGATACGGATCATTTCCTGGTCATTGCGGTCCATGAAGTCCACCATGAGTCCCCTGACCCCCCATTTCTCATACAGCGTGAATGCCTCCTCCAGCTTGTCATAGAGCGGTCTCCAGTGTACCCACAGATGTATGCCCACCCCCTTGCTCCTTGCATATTCCACAATTCTTGGCATGTTCAGGCATGGTATCGGTTTTGTGATGTCCGCATTGGGTCCCGCCCATCCGAAATTGAAGTTGTCATCATAGTACCAAGGAGTTTCCGCATATCCGTAGATTCCATGTACATCCAAGCCATTGCGCGCAGCAAAATCAATGTAGTACTTGTTCGTGTCGAAATTGTTCCCTGGAGAGAACGTGCTGTCCGGCACGACATTCCCGTTCCACCATGTGAACGTGGTCCGGCAAGGCTTAATCCATGAAGTGTCTTCAATCCTGCATGGTTCGTTCAGACTTGTTAGTATGTTCGTCTCCAGTAATCCTCCTACCCGGTCTGCAACGGATATCACGCGCCACGGGGTACAGTGTGGGAAACTGTCTATTTCAACCTTTATTTTTTCCTGCCCGAGTTTTGGCGAGAGCTTTCCCACCAGTCCACTCTTCTCCTTCACCAGGTACATTCCCGCGTAGTCCCTTATTGCCGCCTCTGTTATTGCCAGGGCCACCCCATTGTCGAATTCGAATGTGGCGGGCATCTCTATCAGCCTCTTCCTTGCGACCTTGTCATATCTTACATGACTGTATACCCCTTCGTGTGTATTTACATACCCGGGCAGGTACATGAGCAACGCCATCGGGTTTCCTTGTAAGTTGAACTGTGTCCTTTCATCGTACATCACGTATGAATTCCATGCTTTCTGCTTGGGAAATTCGTATCTGAATGCTATCCCATCATTGAATGCCCTTACAGCCAGGTTCACCGTTCTCTCCTTCCCGTTCTTCTCCACCAGGGGGACTATCATCTCATTGCAGTGGTTTCTTGCCTTACTGACCTTTCCTACTACCAGCTCGTATGTCTCGTCTATCTTCCTCCTTTGTACCTTTCCCGCCTTGAGTCCTGCCCCGAACTCCCCGCTGTCGAACTCGAATCCCAGCCTTGAGTCCTCCAGCAACTGCTGTTTCCCGTATTTCACGCTGTAAGCCACTTTCTCAGGTGCTATGTCCAGCACAAGCTTCAGCTTCCCGTCGGGAGATGCCACAGAGAACTTCTGCTGGGCTGAAGCGGTACCAAGGCAGAATAGGAGGGCACATATAATAAAAAGTTTTCTCATTTTTATAATAATATATTTAGTTAGAAAATACAAGCGGAATTTACATTTTTCAAATTCCGCTTGAAATATGATAGTATTATTTAGGGTTTTGTACTAAATTAGAATTACGTTGTAGCTGATCAAATGGTATTAGCATGAGATTACGTTTTGTATCATTAGTAGGCTGGTGTTCCCACCAAGTACCTTTTGTGAAATTATTATCAAAACGAATAAGTTGACTTCGACGTAAGCCTTCTAATGCAAATTCTACACCAAGTTCTTGAAGAAAACGACCATATTTTACTGGAACTCCATTATAAATTGTGGTAGCTTCTAATTCTGAACCGGTTAATTCATTGGTTGTATCGAAGTTTCTTCTACGTACTTCATTTACTAATTCGGCAGCTTCTTGTGAGCTACCTCCTGTACGGAGTATACATTCAGCTTTCATCATTAATACTTCGGCATATCTCATAATGACATAATCATTATCAGGAGTACCTGTTGCACCTATTTTGATTTCATATTTGCCAAAACGATACCCTTGATACATGGTAGCATCTCCACTAATATTAGTAACATCTTTGGTATAACTGAGCAGCATTTGTGGGTCTCCGCACCAACCATTTGTCCATAATGGAGTACCATCAAGTGCATATTGTTGTCCCATGCGCCATGTTTTTTCTAAACGCTTATCACCTTCTATATAGTTATCAAAGAAAGTAGGAACTCCGACGCACCCACCATCAAGCCAAGTGGCTTGGAGGTTGAAAGTTTGCATTTGAGAATAGTGTAAAGTTTTGCGTGCCCACATATAAATTTGACCACCTGATTTGGTTTCATCGAATGGAATTACAAACATTGTTTCATTACTCAATTCGTTATTTGTAGAAAATGGGAGTGAATAATCTCCGTCTAGTCTATATTTATTAGTAGCAATAATTTCATTGCATAAATTTTCACATTCATTATACATGGGAGTTCCTATCCATGCTTCAGCATTCAAATATAGACGTGCCAAAAGCATTTTTGCGTTCCATTTATTAAAACGTCCATAGGTGTTTAAGACATCTTCACTTAAGTTATTGATATTATTTTTTAATTCCGACTCAACGAATTCAAAAACTTTAGACCGTGGCTCTGTTGCTGGTAAATAACCATCAGGAACATCAAATCGATCAATAATGGGAACATTACCAAAAGCTTCTAGTAGTAAGTAATAATAAAATGCGCGAGCTACTTTTAATTCTGCAATATAATTTTCTTTACCATTCATTTCTATTGTTGAATTTTCAAATTGGTAAAGAACTCTATTAGCACTTGAGACACCTGAATATAATGCATTCCATATATTGTTTAGATGTGCATCTTCTTCCATCCAAGAATGTTGGTGTAAGCGAATATAAATACCTCCATCATACCATAAGCCATGATTTTTAACTGGAGTAACACAAACATCGGTAGTTTCTTCTAAATCCCACCAGTTTGAATGTTCTGTTAAGGTACGCATACTGGAATATATGGGAACCATGGCTGCCAAGAATTCAGATTCAGTTTTATAAAAGTCTTTTTCAGGGATGCTACTAAAAATTTCTTCATCCAAATTGGTACAAGAACTGAATAAAGAGATAACAGCTAAAAATGCACCAGTAATATATTGTTTTTTGAACATTGCTGTAATTTTTTAAGGTTAAAATAAAAGATTTAAGCCAACAGTGAACTGACGTGTAGTAGGATATAATTCGCCTGCACCAGATCCTTCAACACCAGGAGCAAGTCCTTTAATACTAACTTCTGGATCTAGTCCTTTATAACCAGTCATTGTGAGTAAATTATTGCCTGCTACATATAGACGAAGACGTTGAATGACTTTTTGTTTTTTAAGATTAAATGTATAGCCAACATTTATATTATCCAATTTTACATAATCACCATCTTCTACATAATAACTTTGCATAGCAGGAGCACCTTTTACATATGAATTACTACCAAATGGTTTTTCCAATACTGAGCGAGGTAGATTGCCTTCTCCAATACGTGAGGTTGTTTCCCAATGCATACGTTGGCGGTTCAAGACTTGAAAATTGAATGCACCGCGGAACATAACAGATACGTCGAAACCTTTATAGCTTAATGCTAAATTTAGACTTCCATAAGTTGTTGGAATACCATTACCAATAACTTTTTTGTCGCCATCATCAGCATCAGTCAATAATTTGGGTTGACCATCAGTACCATATACCATCCATAAACCATCAGATGTAAGACTATGAGTCTGGAAACCATGGAAATTACCAACGGGATCACCTTCTCTTACTATGTGAGTATGGGTTTGAATTGGTGAACCGGTAGCTCCTTCATACCAATAATCTTTTTGATAAAGTCCATTTGATAAAGAAATGATTTTATTTTTGTTATAGGAAAATGTTCCTGTAATGTCAAAACGTAAATAGCGTGTTTTAATAGGAGTACCACTTAATAACAATTCGATGCCTTGATTTCTAATTTTTCCAACATTTGCCATCATACTTGATACAATGTAGGGTGGAGTTGGTACTTCATAGGTAGAAAGTAGATCTGAAGTTTCACGGTGATAAATATCAATAGAACCAGAAAGTCTATTTTTTAGGAATGAAAAATCAAGTCCCAAATTTAACTCACTCTTCGTTTCCCATTTTAAATCGGGATTAGGATTTTGGTATGGACCTGCACCTTGTGTCCATTTTCCATTAATATATGCATATCCACCATAATTTAACAAATACATGGATAGTAAATTAGATGTGACTTCATTACCTGTAACGCCATAACCTATGCGAACTTTTAAGTCATCTAACCATTGGATATCTTGCATAAAATTCTCTTTGCTAATGCGCCATCCTGCTGATATAGCAGGAAACCAACCCCATTTATGGTTATCTCCAAAGCGTGATGAACCTTCACGGCGTAAACTGGCCATAAACATATACTTTTCATTGTAATTATAAGTCAATCGACCAAAAAATGAAATTAGTTTATGAGTATTTCTATAACTGGTCATAGCTGCCTTATTATCCTTCATATCATTCATAGAACCAATATTCCAAGGTCCAAACATATCTGTTGGAAAATCTTTTGCCCATTGATATATACCTTTAGCATCATCATCTTGGTAACTATAACCTATCATGGCACCTAGATTGTGTAAACCTAATGATTTGGTATAATCACCTACCAATTCTAAATTCTTTTGCATTGTATTATCAGCCCAATTCCAAACATTACCATAATCTCCGTTTACCACAGTAGTCATATGTTTAAATGTATTGCTTTTATTCTCCATGCGATCAAAACGTTGCATAGCTCCCATCACACTTAGATTAAGACCTTCAATTGGTGATAAAGTTATTTTCCCGCTCATCATTAATTGATTGTATCCTTCTACATCATATTCTTCATTAATCATGGCAACCGGATTATAAGGTTTAAGATTTACTTTATATTCCGTATAATTTCCATTTTCATCATAGATAGGGCGGGTAGGATTTTCTAATAAAGCATTTAAATAGGCTGCATACCATGCACGTTGTTGGGTGACATAACTATCATTTATATTGAATTGAAAGCGTAATTTATTATTGAACATATTATGATTTAGACCTATTTTAGCTGTAATAGATTCACGATCTGTATGACGAATGACACCTTCACGTTTGCGATAATCTATGGAAGCTACGTAATTGGATTCAGCGCTACCACCTTTCAAAGAAAGAAAATGATTGTGGCTGATAGCTGTACGACTAATAGCGTCCACCCAATCAGTGGTAGTTCCCTCATCTTGAATACCTGGAAAATCAGGATCATCTGTTAATCTACGATAATCATTGGCTGTTAACATATCAGCATGTTTTGCAAATGTTTCAAATGAGATAGATCCATTATACTCCATGGAAAGTTTAGTCGCTTTAGCACGATTGGTAGTAATTACAATGACACCATTTGTACCACGAGTACCATAAATAGCAGCTGCAGAACCATCTTTTAGCACATCTATAGATTCTATGTCTTCACTTGAAATAGCTGTTAAACTACCACCTGGAATTCCGTCAATAACGATCAATGGACTAGTATTACCAGATAATGAATTAACACCTCGAATAGTCATTTCGAGTCCTAATACAGGATCACCAGTATAATTTGAAAGTTGAAGACCTGCTACTTTTCCTTGAAGGAGTTGTTCGGGACTTTTTACCATCCCGGCAAGAAAATCGTCTTTTTTTACTGATGTAATAGCACTGGTTACTTCACCTTTTTTCATGGAACCATAACCTACCACTACCACATCATCAAGCTGAAATACATCTTCTTCAAGAATGATGTTTAAAAAAGTAGTTTTATCGTTAGTTGGAATGGTGCGAGTAATGTATCCAATATAACTTACTGTTAATGTACTGCCAGGTCTTAATTTTATCTCAAATATTCCGTCAATATTTGTTGAAACTCCATTACTGGTGCCAGTTTCCAATATTGTAACTCCTGGTAATGTGTTGCCTTTTGCATCTTTTACGACACCTTGGAAGTTTTTGGTTTGTGCAATAGCTAATTGACATATGCATAACATATATAATATTGTCATTAGTCGAATTGTATTGGACAAAGTCCTTTTTTGATAAAAATTTAGCATAGATTCAAAGTGATAAAATGTTTAGATAAATAATTATATATTTCTCAGAGTATTTTAAAAAGGTCGTACAATTTCTAGATCGTCTACTGAAGGTAATGTTGGAAATTTAGCATGTGGTTCAGTTTGATACCAAAATACAACAGAAGAAATGTCTGATTTCTGATCGAGATATCGGCCGTCGTTACGCCATCCAAGATCTTGAATTGTAACTTTTAAATCCTTTTCAAAACGGATTGGATCAAGTATGTGCCAACGATACATGCCAAAACGTTGTTGTGAACGATAAACTCCATCTGGGCGAATAATCTGATGTAATCCTGCATAAGGAGTAGTGAATTCTTCATATTGATGCGTCGTTTTATTTTCAAAGTTGTAAGATCCGCAAAAGTAATCTTCTGTACCAGTACCGCAGATTGTCGGAAATTTCTTATCACCATCCATGAAGAATTTAATTTCACCTTCACCCCACCAACCGTTATTATTCACTTGCCAAGCAATATATGTACCAACGTATTGTCCTTTACCTTTAATACCATCAACCAATACATGGTCAGAATTTATATTAGGATTTGAGCGACGGAATTGTGCATGAAAATAAGCTGCATCCTCAGGAACTTCTGTTAAAGTGTAGTTTATTTGGTAATAAACTCTCATTTCATTATTGGGGTCAATGTTTTCCATTGTAATTTTACATTTTTTGCGGAAAGGCATTTGCCAATAACAATTGAACGCACTACCAGGGTTTACACAAACTGCTAATGAACTTAATGGAGAATATAGTCCCCAACCACTGCAGAAAAAATCACCTATAGGGCACTCTACAGAAGGTTCTTTTTCATCATCCCAATAAAAGCGAATAATTGTTTTTCTCCATTCACCTGTTGGTGTCATCCAAATTTGTTGTATAGAACCAGGGCCTTCGATTTCTGCTAAAGTAAAAGTTTCGTTAGGGCCAATGTTTACATAAGGATTGACTTTCCAGCCTTGCCCTAAAGTTTTAGCTGCATGATGTGCATTAGCTTGATTTATTTTTTCTTTATCTGTAATTGGATCAGCCATACCACCTTTACCTTTCTCACCTGTAAAGTTTTCAGGGCTGATGGAACGTGTCTTGGCATTGGATAAGCGATATAAATTACCCATATTCATGTCAAGTCCATTAAAATTTTGAGCGTAAATGCTTATAGTTGCCATACATAAGGCTGCTAAGATAAAAAATTTGATTTTCATGGTTTAAATAAATTAATAGGTTTGTATATTTAGTTAATGGTTTCAGCAAGTTTTGCCAGTTCAAGATATTTCTTGTATAGTTTT
>OGHG01000263.1_pt1 | contig 10401 bp, 10 predicted proteins | sample 1571491 | NCBI WGS metagenome assembly OGHG01 (sample SAMEA2582052, study PRJEB24529) | metagenome | biome: Human gut stool | place: China | collected 2011
TGCGGTCTCTTGGGGAGGTTCACGATACAATAACAATCTAAAATCCAATAACGATATGATAAACAAAACAATCAGCTACTACTTTAACTCAAGCGATTCAAGAAGCAGGATCCATTATGACTTCGACCATATCCTTGAACTTATAGCATCCGATCCCAAACTCTCTATACAAACGGACATGGTTAGAAAACAGACGACAGAGAAGGCCTACAAGGAGGAGAAACACAGACTCCCCATGATAGCACCTTCCGGAATATTCGACTACAGAAACGATGACCCGGACAACCTGCGCCAGTATTCCAATATCCTTGTGCTCGACTTTGACGATTTCGGGTCACATGAGGCTGCACAGGAATTTAAAGAGAAACTGATACAATATGCCAATCCTCTCCATCTTTACGCAGTATGGTTCTCCCCGGGTAATAAAGGTGTGAAGGCGGCTATGGTTCACGACAACACCAACCCGGAGCATCATTACAATCTTTTCCGGCAGGTGAAGCAAAGGTTATATCCAAGGACTGATGAATTCGATAAGAGTTGTCATAATCTAAGCCGCACGTTCTTCCTGAGTTCCGATCCTGATGTCTATATCAACCCGGAGAAAGACACGTTGATTCCCTACCACTTTGAATATGACCCTTCCATTCCCGAACCGGCAGTGAAGAGTTATAATAAGGGTTGTTCAGGCGGCAGTTTCATTCATACGCCGGAAGAGATTGAAAGGAATACAGGTTTTCAGAGGTTATGGAAGGACAAGACACTGATTAACTACGTGGACAGGAGATGGAGAAAAGAGTATCCGGATAGTTATGAGGACGGCAACAGACATAAATCCATCCTCTCACGGGCAAAATGGTTGTGTCTGTACGGTGTCCTGTATGATGCTGCACTTGGCTATCTCATCGGTACGTTCGGCAGGCATGATATCTCTGAGGATGACATTGAAGGGATGGCAGTCAACAACTATAATGCGAACCGGGGGAATTTTGGTATATCACGGATGGAACTGTATTCAAGGAAGGAACGGGGAATAGTGTATAGGAATCAGATGTTGAGGGAGAATACACCGTTTCAGTAAGAGCCAAGGTCGTGTACAAGAGGTAAGTTTATGATGGCTTGCCTCTTATTATTTTTTAGACTATTTACATGGCATTGTCAGTTTGATGGAACACTGCATTACCAACCATCAATCATTGGCTCACCAACTTCGTTCAGTCGGTCTTCGCCATAGGAACGGACAGCAGCAATCCCTCGACGGGCAGATACGTGAAGCAACTCAAGAGCAGGAACGGCAGGCACAATCCTTCCGGCAAGGCATCAGCCCGGCTTCAGGCGGTAGCGGGGAGCTTATCAGCGGTTTATTGGGACTGCTGGACCTCACCCCTTCATCCTGCACCGAGACTCCGGAGGAAGCCGGTCCTCTCAGTATCTTCGTCTCTCAGGAAGAACCACTATTTTTCAGTAAAGGAGCTATGGAAACGGTTGATGAAAGATTGAAGAGAGAGGCTACTTCGTACCCTTCCAGAGTGAGAGAGAAGAAGGATGTTTTTTGTTTTGTTTATTCTTTTCCTCTCACTTTGGTAGACCGCGAAGCAGGTCTCTTTCCTCACTCTTTATTCTATACTCCTTTCATTTACTATATTACCCCCTTTTTTTTACTTCTCTATATATATTAGAATGTCCATCAAAAAATAGGGGGTGCCACAATAAATCTTATCTTAGCTCCTTCACTGTAAAAAAGGAATCCGGAATATACTATGCTATCACCAGATTTATCCCCATAGTCTTCAGAACATCAATCAGGGCTTTATATCTTCCCCTTTCTCTTTTGCCTCTTTTTATACCAATCATCTCCAGATAACAGAAAGTAACCTCCTTCGTATATTCACTATCCATGGTTATAGCCCTCTGCATATCCTTGTCATACCTGGCCAACAGTCTGATCTCCTCTTTAATGTTGCTCCTGATCTTCATCCCCTCCAGCCTCTTTTCCCAGTCATTATGAGAAACGGAAGCCTTGCCTATGACCCTGTTCTCATTGAAGTAGGCGTCCATTCTCTCTATGAACCTTTCATCAAAATCATCAGTATACCAGACCGTATATACCTCACCCTGAATATGCTTCCTGATGCCTATCCTCGTTATGAGCTGTGAGAAATACCAGTCCTTCTGACTGTGCGGGTCAGTGGAGGTACCATAGGCCCTCCGGATTTTAGCCGATTCGGTGTTCGGAAGGTTCCAGTCACCACACAGGAGAATCTGTTCAACATCCCTGTATGAGTTGGTGCTCTTGTTGTCGGTCGCTCCATAATAGGTGACGGTGAACAACCCGGGATCGACACCTTCGGCAACCAGTAACCTCCTGAAACGTTCCGCATATCCGGATTTTCCCGGGCCGTCATCGTCACCGTTTATATCCTTCCAGCATACAATCAAGGAAGGTTTGTCTATCAGCCTGCCTATCCTCTTTACGAATGTGCCGAACCCCGCCTCATCAAAACACTTTCTGGACAGTCCGAAATCCATCCTCCTGAAATCCGTTACGGTGTTGTACTTGCTTTCCGTATCCAGAAGGGTGAAGCGGGTGGAGCCTCTGAAAAGGATATTGCCCGCCCCCTCGAATATGAGTACATGCGTGGAGATTGTCATGCCCCCGGGACAGAGGTCAACCGGGTAGAATGTAATGCCTACCTTGTCGGTATCGGACATCATCCATGAGCCATAATACTTTGGAATGAGCCCCAGCACCACGTCACGCTTCATACGGTTGATCCTGTAGGCCTGGTTGAAGAGGTCGTTCCTTCCGCCCCTGATGAAAAGGTCATAATACCGGCCCAGCTCTTCGGGGGGCTTGCAGACGATATTGCCGTTCTCATCAGTCTTTCCGAATATCCCCAGCATGCTCCTGTCAAACTCCACAAAGGGATTGATGAAGGTCGGCGTCTCGTCGAATATGACATATCCCCTCAGGTCATCCCTTCCCATCAACGTCCTGAAGTCACCGTCGAACGGGGCCACCTCCTTCCGGGGCTTGTAGATGAGGAAATGGTTTATCAGGTCTGTCCAGAAGCGTACATGAGTTATCAGAATCACCTTCTTTTCCATGATCACTCCGGGGTTGTCCCTGTATTGCCCCAGGAAATCGGCTCTCCCGGGGTCACTGGATATGATCATCACATCCTCCATCCTCAATACCCCTTCCACCACAAGGTTCTCCACTATCCAGCCGAACATCTTTTCCAGCTCGTCTTTGGTATCGACACAATATAGAATACCCTCATCATGTTTGTGACGGATCAGGCTCTTGATGCTCTCGGTCTTTCCCGAACCCATCCCCGAGCTGACGATGTATCCGCCACGCCCATCGGGAACATCTATCTCCCCGGTCTTGAGCCTCATCCTAAAACCGGGGCCCGTGGAATGGGGAGTGATGTCAAACAGCTCCCTCATCGCCGCCTCCTTCCCTGGTATCGTCGATTATGACCCACTCGTCCCGGTACTTATTGACCAGGAACTCATAGTATGATATCACGTCCGACTCGTCGAAGTAGTTGTCGTCAAAGTCGGGTTCTGCCTCCTCCCATGCCTTGAGGTCGGCTCTGATCTGTGCGAGGAGTTCTGATTTCCTCACGATTTCTTTCTTGTTGGTCTTCATTGTCTAAAAAAATTAGTTTGATTAATCGATTGGACATGCTCACTGGAACATGCCCTTATTACACAGATTAGGGCATGACTGGAAATGGCGCGCGTTTTTCATATTTGGAGCGCTATTATATATATAAGGTATAATTGCCCAACGTCCAGCATCCTCCCAAAGCCTTATTACCGAAGAAACAAATACTCACAATGAAGGGCGCCGAAACAAATACCTGAATATAAATTGCCATAGCCGGGAAAAGGCAAAGGGAATTACCGGGGAAATGGACGGCGCTCTTCTTATTTTTTTTCTCTTCCAAATCGCTAAAACACCATTCACAGCCTGCCAGAACCTAATAACTGAATAATAAAATAGCATAAACCCTATGTTTAAAGAGTTCATAAATCAGCTATTGGGACTTGAGCGGGAGCCTATTCCCAATCGTCAGGATACTTTTACCGCACCTGATGTCACCGAAAAAGCGGTATCATCCGAACCTATCTCTGAAAAATACAGAAAAGACATTGAAGCGCTCCGACAGAAATATGGAGACGCTTTTAAAACCGGTCTCTGCATCAATCTAACCCTACAAGAGGCTTTATCAATCATGCCTAGAGAAAGGAAACGGATTGACGCCTATTCCGGTCTTGTCTCTTATCTGAAAAAGGAATGGAATATCACACTAACAATCACATCACAAAAAACTAAATCTAAATCATTATGAAAAACTATTTTATAGCAAACGGTGAGATTCTGAACACCGATATGAGTATTGAGGAAATCGAATCACAGGTACAGGAATCATTGGACGAATACACTTCCGGAATGGCACAATTCAGAATCAAGGAAGTCAGCGAGAAAGAAATCAGAATGTTCTTTGTCAGGGACTTCGACTATGATCCAAACAAACCTATCATTTTTGACGCTGACATGGCCTTGATAACCGGAGTGGGAATAGGAGCATTCCAGCCACAACAAGTCGGAGGATACCCGATGATTTATCCCTTGAGTTTTGCCGGAAAGAATTTCTATTCCGAAATCACAAGTTTCATCAGGTTCTATAAATTCCAGCTGTTTGAAGAGACGGGGCAGACAGTGGAGCATATCGGAATCAGATGTTATTCGGACCGGATTTTAATGCAGATAATCTTTTAATCCTTATGAATGCCTTGGTAGCATGTGAGGAGAGAAGAAAGCTGAGAAGCAAGACCTTTCCCGGGATAGCGGATGCGATGGTTCTCCAGTGGGGAGGAAAAATGGCGGCATAATTACACTATAATGTATGGATTAAAACAAGGACAGATAACAAAATGGCACAATATTTCAGAATAGCGACAAAGGACTTCTGCAACACACTCAAACCGGGCTCTTTCGCGGGAGATACGATGATGTGCCCTACAAGAAGTCAAATTGAATCGGCCGGGTTGCATATAAAGAAAGGTCACACCTATGCGGCCGACCAGCTTGTTCCCGAAGACCATATCGAGCGTCTTGACTGGGAATATACTTTCTCCGTGACTCCTGCGACAGCTACCATATCTGCGGCGGGAGGTTCACGGAAATTCACGGTGACCTCGTATAAGAGACAGTACAGTTACAGCAATGCGGGAAACCGTATCTATGTGGAGGGGTCACAGACTAATGTAGCTTATACCTCAGAAAATTCAGGCTCCGGAACATGGACCGCCGCGAGTGATACTGTCAGTTATTCCTCCAATCCTGGTGGAGCGGAGAAAAATGGTATTATTACATGGACCCAATCCGAATCTTTCGGTTCTGATCCTAAGAAAATAGCTACTGTAACTCACAAACAAAATGCAGACTCTATCAAACCAAACGGAAATGGTTACAGCAATCCAAGAATCATTACTTTCAGTTATCCTACAGTTATTCCGGCTTCTGGAGGTAATTCGACACCTGGTTACTCCTACGAACAGACTGTATATTGGGTATCCGGAAAAACAACAACACTTACATCTGGTGGAACCCCATCATTTGACAGAACCTCAGGAACAGCAACTGTAAATTCCTCGAGTGGTTTAGCTGATGCAGGGTCTAAAGGTACAACCCAATCCGGACAAACTACCGTAGCTGTTGTTTCATTGACCATTACGATGAATGGTAAATCCAGTCCAGCATCTAGCGCTAATGTTTGTCAGGCTGAAAACCGGATTGAAAATACTTCTTGGAACTCTTGGAACGTATCTGTCAGTGCTGATAAAACAAATTTCCCCGGAGAGGGTAGTACTACAACAGTAAGGGCAAGTGCGACAAGAACCGGTACACATACTTGGAGTTCGGGTTCAACATCTTCAGCCAGTGATTCCGGAACCCCTTCACTGAGTTTATCTAATACTTCCGGATTCTCTTTATCTTCAAGTTCTGGAACAACCGTAACTCTGACTGTGTCAGCTAATAACGGATCAGCAAGAAGCACGGTTATTACAGCTTCTTATGGGGGCGCTGAAGATACTGTAACCGTTAATCAGGAAGCGGGTATACTTACAGATACAGAATATGACTATCGGTATGACAATATATGCAGTATCAGTATATCAAATACTAGTTGGTCTTGGAATGATACATCCAAGAGAAGTTTTTCAGTGGATTCCAGAAGAGGTACCAGTAGCAGATATCGTACAGGTACCTCTACAGATGGAGGCAATACCTGGAATTGGGGAGACTGGAGTGACTGGAGCGATTACAGCTATACCAATATATCTGCCACTTCGAGTGTGACCGGTCCATTCTCAATCTCCGGTTCAACAGTAGGACCTGATTCCAATAATACAGGAACATCCTCCAGAAGTGGTGCCTTGAGTGCAAGTAATGCATATACCAGTGATTCTGTAACACTTACGCAAGGTGCCAATGTAGATTATGACTATAGAATTTCAATATCTCCAGCTTCTTATGATTTCGGAGCTTCAGGAGGTTCCACGTCGTTTACAGTGACTCCTCAGACAAGAGAGGGGGCTGGAAGTCCGATATCTTGGGGGGATTGGTATGATAGTCCTTCAGGAAGCTATAGTTTAAGTACAAGTCTACCATCAGGAATTACCGCGTCAAAGTCCGGTAATACAGTGTCTGTAAGTGCTACAGCCAATTCCAGTACAAGTAGCGGAAGGAAGGGTTCCTTCACTGTAACTCATAGTAGCGATAGTTCAAAATCTGTCGGTGCTACAGTGACTCAAGACAAAAAGGATGATATAACTACAAAAACTGAATATCAGTATGAATTTTCCGTAAGCCCTGCCTCATTAAGTTTTAGCGCAGACGGTGGAACACAGTCTGTAACAGTTACTTCCAGGAGACGACCGGTTACATTGACTTATACCAATGGAAGTTTGACTGATGAAAGTGCAGGTTCCTGGTCTACTTGGTCAAGTTATTCCGGAAGAATAAGTAGTGGAACAGGATTTTCTGTTTCAGGAACTTCTGTAACAGCAGGTGCAAATAGTAGTACATCAAGTCGAGAGGGTAATTTGGAATTGACACAGACACAAACATCTGATTATAGTGGTTCCACCGATAGTTATAAGTCAGACTCTGCCAGCATAAACGTCCCTTTGGATCAGATGGGTGCAGATATCAAGTCCGTCAACTTCATACATCTGAGTTACAGCTGGCAAAGCAGGGATGGTGCCTATGACATTTACAGCGTATATGCATCTGCCAGTTATAAAGTCACCTCCACTGTCATCGTGGAATGCAGGCTCACCTACGGTTCCTTCCTCGGGGCGGGTGAGGAGAACTACGCTTTCACGATATCTCCCGGAAGCACGACATCGTCAGCCCGAAAATGTTATACTTTCGCCGGGAACTATCCGGGTGTGGTATCCGGAACCGGCAGTGTCAGGCCTTCAGAGGATGAAACCTACCACTACTCCTTCCTGGAGTAGACTCTGTAGGAATCCGGCAGCAATACCGTCTCCTGATGTCGGGTAATAGCGGATGCGATGTGCCCCTGCCGGATAAAGGGTAATAATTAACGAAATAAAAAATTAATGTATGGACAAGAATATAGCCAATAACAGTCTAATAATGGATAAGAAAATATTTATAGCAGGCAAGGTGTATGACCTGCAAGTAATGGACAAGGATGAGGTCGAGGCATCGGTGCAGGCGTATCTGGACAGTGCAATAGACAAGGACAAGGTAAGGTTCGAGCTGTGCACAGTCGGAAATATGACCGCCATGTCCTTTCACCGGGGACTTGACTACAGTGCCTATAATGCTGACCCGGTGCAGGATATCATGGATGCCGATGCCTTCATGATGACCGCCCACGAATATGACGGTTTTATGATGCCCCGGCCTTTCCCTATAATTCCAGGTTGTGTATATCCTTATCGAATAAAGCAGACCGATTTTCTGGACGCATACCGGAAGAGTGCCAAAATTCTCGGGGCAAGCAGGATTAAGAACGTTTCCCTGGATATAGCCCCTCAGTCCATTGTGCTGAGGGTGCAGGTCGGATAAATGCCGGATTAAAAAAGGACATAAAAACGGATAATACAACGAGGGTGAAATTGGGTGTTAGCCCCGATTGATATTAGAGTTTTTTCTTATAATTAAAGGAAGTTGCTGTACAGAAGTATGGCGACTCCTTTTATTTTTTGTTTGCAGAAGAGCCGAATAATATCAACTAAATCTTTGGGGCTGTCTATATGCCTATTAAACCATATAGAGAATTAAATAAATTATAAAAATAAGTTGTCTACCATTGATGTGAATTTTGTCTATGAAGGGGCGTTTGTTTTTATATTCATGTTGATTTAGCTACTATATGTATTCATACTTTTTCAATCTCTTCTTTTAGTTTTTCATCATTTTAGTTGCCAATGTTGATTTAATAATATAATTTTGCAGCCGTTACAGAATTCTACTCCTTTAATTTGTGAGGATTTATATAGTTCTCTTGTACAATGTAGGTTTGGTAAAACTGTATCCTTATTGCTTTTTACGTTACGGTTATTAGTTTCAATAAACCGGAGATAAGGGTATATCTTTACATGAATATTTACATTGTCGTTTCTTTTATCGAAAAAGTTTTTTATTCTTGTCACCAGTCTGGTACATACTTCACACTTTCAATTGTCAGGAATTGAGGGTTGGTGATTATTTGGCTTCGAAAGGTAAAACCTATTTTATTCCTATGATGTATAAGGAAAAGGTTAATAGAGAAGGTAGGCATAAACGTGTGTTGCTACCGGTTGTTCACAATCTGGTCTTTCTCCAAAAGGATGATAGTGAGGTAAATTTGTTGTCGCTTCTTTCTGAAAGTCCGGTTCTTGTATACGTTTTACGTAAACAACACACACAAGACTTTGTAGAAGTGCCAGATAGGGAGATGCTTGAATTTCGTACCCTTTGTGATCCGAATTTTTCCGATGTTTGTTTTGTTAGTGACAATGAAGCGGAAATGAAGCCTGGAAAGATGGTAGAGGTTGTCCATGGACCATTTAAGGGAATGGTAGGTAAATTGCATCGTGCCCAAGGAAAATTTTATTTTATAAAGAGTCTTGCAGGGCTTGGAGTTATGATTCGTATTTCGCGTTGGTATTGCAAGGCGTTAAAATGTATCTTATAAATTATGCTTTCAAAAAAAGTCGAAAAACTTTATTCTTTGTCACAAAAGTTATTGTATATAGGTTTAGACGGTACCCCTTTATATGCAGATGAGTATTCTCGGTTAAATGGTGAAGTCTTTCATTTGTGTAGAGAATTATATAATGAAGGTTGCGATAATGCTACTATTGAAGAAAAGGCATTGTTTTATTTGTCTTTATTGAGAGGATATATATCAACTTTTTGTGATGACGGTAATAAACAGAGTCATGTCCAGTCCATACTTGATTGTTGTTGGGATATGTTGGATATGCTTCCAGATTCTTTGTTGAAGGTACGTTTGTTAGTGTGTTGCTATAGCGAAACTTATGAAGCGGATCTTGCATACGAGTCTCATAGGATTATTGATTCTTGGGATAAGTCTTCATTGGGCTCAGAAGAAATTGAGGTGATAGAAGAATTAAAGAATATTGAGGACAATCCATACCCTTGGGAGTATATTGATTCGGACAGATAATTATAGTATTTTATGAATAGGAGAATATTCAGAAAGAATTTTTTAGTGAAAGTGCTGCCGGTGTGGGCTATTTTGTCAATTGACGTACTTGTTATATTGGTTTCAAGTCTTTTGGCCTATGCTTTACGGTACGATTTCAGAAGTATTTTTCTGGATTCCTCCTCCATTGATAAAACTATTTTATGGGTGGTTATTGTCAATCTTATCTTTTTCCTCATGTTCCGTACTTACTCCAATGTACTACGCTTTTCCTCTTTTGTGGATATCATGCGTATTTTCGTATCATTGACGGTGTCGTATGTATTGCTGATGTCGGCAAGCGTCTTGATTGGGAACAGTTTTGGTTCTTATCTGGCTTCACCCAGTGTACTGTTCATGTCCTATGTCATCAGTTTCGCCATGATGGCATGTTTCCGCATCATTGTCAAGATAGGTTTTGAAGCCTTGAATTTTGACAGTTCGCACAGTGCCAACGTTTTCATCTACGGTGCCAAGGAAGCCGGGGTCAATATTGCCAAGGCATTGCGTGTCAATCTGCGCAACCACTACCGTCTACGCGGATTCATTGCGGACGAACCTGAGCTTATCAATAAGGTGATGATGGGTGTCAAGGTGTTCCCTAACGATGATACGCTGATTGATGTGCTGAACGACCGCGATGTGCAGACCATTATCA
>OGHG01000297.1_pt1 | contig 9072 bp, 7 predicted proteins | sample 1571491 | NCBI WGS metagenome assembly OGHG01 (sample SAMEA2582052, study PRJEB24529) | metagenome | biome: Human gut stool | place: China | collected 2011
TTAAAGAGTTCACAACACCGGAAAACGCACAACGTATCTATCGGGAAGGCGTAAAGACTTTATTTCCTAAACTGATTTTGTAAAAAAAGATATTTATAGATATAAAAAATATTATATAATATATATATTGTTTTTTATATAGTTTATTCTTAACTTTGCGAACAATTTCTTGCAGCTATTGGCTTTGCCTATCCTACTTATTATGGGATAGGCAAAGGCGTAGCTTTTTCAAACTTTTCATATCAAATCAATAAACCTAAGCAAATATAATAATTATTTTTCAATATTTTTGTCATTATATACAGCTATCTTTTTACTCACGATCTATCTATATCTTTCTATATTTTTTTTAAGTCTTTGTGAAAAGTAAAATCACAAATAGAAGTTGTGTGATTTACCAATACAAATAAACATAACTAGCTGTTGCTTCTAAAAAAATGAACACTCACATTGTAATCATGGCAGGTGGCATCGGAAGCCGATTCTGGCCGATGAGTACACCTGAATATCCCAAACAGTTTATTGATGTAATGGGATGCGGCAAGTCACTGATACAACTTACCGTAGAACGATTTGCACCACTATGCCCAATGGAAAACTTTTGGGTAGTGACCAGCGAGAAATATACGGATATTGTAAAAGAACAGTTGCCCGATTTGCCCGAATGCAACATCTTGGCAGAACCGACTGCCCGCAATACGGCACCCTGCATTGCCTATGCCTGCTGGAAGATAAAGAAACAGCATCCGCAGGCAAATATCGTAGTAACTCCGTCGGATGCGCTGGTGATAAACACCGGTGAGTTTCAACGGGTAATGCGCTGTGCACTCGATTTTACCGCCACAAACTGTTCCATTGTAACGATAGGCATCAAACCCAGCCGTCCGGAAACCGGATACGGATATATACAGGCTGCGGAACAGATTAACGGTACTGAAATATACAAGGTAGACGCTTTCAAAGAAAAGCCGGATGTAGAAACTGCCAAAGAATACGTTGCCCACGGCAGCTACTTTTGGAATGCCGGCATTTTTGTGTGGAACGTAAATACCATAACCGATGCCATACGCAAGTTTACTCCGGACCTGGCTGCTATTATGGACGAAATGAGCCGGGATTTCTACACAGCACAAGAGGCCGACACTGTAGAAAGACTCTTCCCCACCTGTGAGAAAATATCCATAGACTACGCTGTAATGGAGAAAGCGGAAAGCATCTATACACTGCCTGCCGAATTCGGCTGGAGTGATTTGGGCAGCTGGGGGTCGCTAAGAACCCTGCTGCCACAGGACGAACACGGAAATGCAGGTGTGGGGAATGACATCAGCCTGCACAACTGCCATAACTGTATTGTGCACACTGCCGGAGAGAAACAAGTGGTGGTGGAAGGACTGGACGGCTATATCATTGCCGAACGGAACGGCGCACTGCTGGTATGTAGCTTAAAAGAAGAACAAAATATCAAACGTTTTACCCTAAAACAAAATTAGTTATGAAAAGAAATTCAAAAATGTTTCTGTTTATAGTCATGCTACTATTAACAGGAAGCAGCTGTTTTTTAATGACCAGCTGCCAAAAAGATTATGACGGTCAATTGGAAATCATCCGTAACCAACTGAAAGCGGGAGAAAACAGTTACACCGAACTTAAGGAGCAGATAACCAGTCTTGAAGAAAGGGTTACCACTATCGAAAAGCAAATAGAGGATTTACAGAACGGAAACAATGGAGGCGGTTGCGATGTCGATTGCGAAGCTCAGTTGAAAGAGCTGAGAGAAGCATTGGAAACCGCCAAAGCCGAACTGCAAAACAAGATTAATGACTTGAATGATAAAATAAAAGAACTGCAAGAGCAGATAGATAACCTAACCGGCAATCAGGGCATTACCGACGAGGAACTGGCTGAAAAGCTGACAGAACTGGAAAACAAATTCCAGGGACTGCTTAATGAAGTAGAACAAAAATTGAGTAGCAAAATCGATAAATTGCAAAGTCAGATTGATAAATTGCAGGAACAGATTGATAAATTGCAGGAACAGATCGATGAACTTGCCAATCGTATCAAAAAGATGGATATTATTCCAGACTTCAACAACCAAAGCGTTCTTCTGAAACAGGATGGCAGCAAGTATACCTTGAAAATCAATGTAAAAGTGATGCCTGCATCAGTAATAGATGAAATGATAGAACAGAAGGATGCCATTTCTATTGATAGTCGCAAAGTGACTCCCGTGACACGAAGTGCGGAAGCTGGTCCGGAGTTTACCGTAGAAAAAGTAGAAAAGTATGATGAAGCAACATTGACTGTAACAGCTTCTGCCACAGAAGTGGAAGGATTGCCGAGTTCTGTTGCCAAAGATTTAGCATGTCAGGTTGCTGTTGTATTTAACAAAAACGCAGAAAACGGAAACTGCAGTCAGAGCGGATACTGCGGAGTTCGCTTCTCTCCCAACGATGTTGTGGACGGAAATAAAGATTATGACTTTTTCCAAGAGAATATTCCAGTAAATGTTGCTACCGGATCAGACTTAATCGACTTTAACGATACGGATATCTATAAACGCAATATTCTTGCCGATATAGAGGACTTAGGAAATAATCTTGTGGAGATAATAGGCACACAACCGGTTTTGGAAGGTGAAGATGTAAAAGCCAGCCCGAAAGATGACGGAACAAAAAAGCTGAATGTAATATACTCTTATATAATGGCGTATGATAAAAATGGAACTGCGGTAAGCCACATGGACAGTCATATAGGAGTAACCACTGACGGAAAAATATTTATGAAACAACATCTGAATCCGGGTGTGAATGTTACTTCCATCGAAGGTTACAAAGTAGTAGTGCGACTGCAAGCCAGTGAAAACGGATATTTCTACGGAAAACCGGCATTCGTCTGCATTGAACTGTTAAAGAAATAACCGATCCAATCACTTAAAAAGTACAGTATTATGAAATTGTTACAGAATATAGCAGCCGCTTCATGCCTTATATTCTTATCCGGCATGAATGCTTCGGCTCAAGAAACAATAAAAGTGGATGATCCCTGGAAGGATTATCCCAGCAAAAAAGCTTTGTACAATGATTACTCACGGTGGAGCATAGGTATTAACGGTGGTGTTCCGTTTTTTGCAGGAGACTTCCGTTCCGTAACCAAAGGTAACGGTTATTGGGGCGGAATGGTAGGACTGCAAGGCGGATACCAGTTCAATCCGTTGTTCGGTATACGGCTGTCTGTGGACTATGCCGCCAACAAAGCCGGTTCGCGAGATTATGAAGACGACTTCATCCTCATGCCAAATGCGGAAACCTATTACAATGTAGATTTTCCGGAAGGAGCCAAATACTACAAAGAGCTGCGCAGTGACATCAGGATGTGGAACTTCGGACTGAATTTTGAAGTGAATATGTTTAACCTGTTCCGACGCAGCGATGGCAATCGCCGATGGGCATTACTGGTAGCTCCGGGTATATACATGCAGAAATTCTCAACCGAAGTGGAAGAAAAAGGCAGTGGAAACCGGTTTGCAGATAAGCTGAGCAACAAAGTCAATTTGGGATTGGGCGGAGATGTAGCATTGCGTTACCGCATCAACAAACATTTGGACGCCCAGTTGAAAGGCGGCATGATGTGGATTAACAACAACAAATTTGACGGCATCAAAACTATCTGCAACTGCAAGAGAAATACGATGTTTACCGCACAAGTGGGTCTGGTATGGAAAATAGGCAATGGAAAGAGCGGAAAGAAAGACAACATCATGTACGCTCCGGGCTATCTGCCTATGTGGAAGCGCGCTACAAAGACCGTTACGAAAGTGGTGCACGATACTATCTACATCGAACAGAAAGTGCTTGAAAAATCTCCGGAAGTAGTAGTATGCAAAGGTTTCCCGAAAGACTTGCCCGCCGTATACTTTGAACGCGGAAAGTGGAAACTGGATACGGACAAGTATGCACGCGAACTCTTCACCTTTGCCAAAGCTCTGAAAGATAATCCGGAAGTACAGATTGACATCTGCGGCTATGCCGACCATACGGGCGGAGAAGCCATAAACAAGAAAGTGACGCTGAAACGTGCCGAAGCCTTGAAGAAGTTCCTCGTGAAAGTGGGCATAGAACCTGAAAGACTGCATACGTATGGCCTGGGCAAGGATATGACCATTGAAAAGGAACTGCGCTACACCGAAAAGGCACGCCGCGGCGAAGTGAAAGAAAAAGAATAGTCCTAACCTACTTTATAGGTAATTAAAATAGTCTGTGTCAGCAAAGTTTTATTTTATTCTTTGCTGACACAGTTTTATTTACGCCATTATTCTACATCATTATGTAAATAAAAAGTTGTTTTTTATTATTTTAGTTAGTAACTTTGCCACGCATTAGAACTTATCCATTTTACCTGTTCCACATAATTTCCAATGTGACAGGCAATAGCGTAGCATGCTCTACAAAGAACAACACTTCATATAAACATATTATTCTTTTATTTTATACAATTGAAGTAATTAATAACTACTTTGAAATAATGAAACATTTTTTTAGTCTAAGACCTTGGATATTGGCAGCGGTAGTTCTTGCTTCGGCAGGGACTACCGTTGCCGCACAAGGCAAAATGGAGGCCTATCCGGCCAATGAGAAATGGTTTGTAAGCGGTTCGGTAGGAGCCGGAGTATACGTAGGCGACTATGACATGCACGCGAAATTCGGAAACCGCATTTCCGTAACGGGCGATGTGAGCGGCGGTAAATGGATTACTCCCGTATTAGGCGCCAGATTGCAGATAAGCGGAATGCACGCTTCGGGCGAAGCCAAGAACGGAAGCAGCGAATCGTGGAATTTCATGATGTATCATGCCGACATCATGGTGGACGTACTGAACTGGTGGTGCGGTGTGGACGAGGAACGTACATACAGCCTCATTCCGCTGGTGGGCGGCGGTGTGGCCAACGCCCCCGGACTGAATACCACCACAGGAGTGCTTACCGTAGGTGTGCTGAACCGCTTTAAGGTATCGGAACATCTGGACATCAATGTCGAGCTAAAGGGTAATCTCGTAGGGGACAAGCTGGACGGATGCGCCAGCGGAAAGAAAGGGGAAGGTGCAGCCGCACTGACTGCCGGACTGACCTACAACTTCTGATATACAGAATATAGAACTAAACATTGACAACTGATGACAAATAGGACAAAGGTACTGTTTCTGTTGCTGGCGATGCTGGGCGCGATAAGCGTCCGAGCATACGCCCAACAGAAAACCTCCGAAAAGATTTCGCCCAAAGAACGGTGGGCGTTTGAAACCAATGCAATGGACTGGCTGTTGCTGTTGCCGAATGCCAAAGTGGAATTTGACCTTTCAAATTCTACCGACAACCGATGGGTAGTGGGCATAGGCGCCAAATGGAACGGCAATGCCAAAATCAGTATGAACGAACGCATACAGATGAAAATCAACGATTACAGACTGGAAGTGAAAAGATATGCCAAACCTTCCTTTACCGTAAAGACGGGACAGTCCAAGATTCCCAAATTCTGGCGTACCTACTACTGGGGCTTCTATGCCGGATACAGCAAGTTTGCCGGAGCATGGGGCAAAGGCATCGCCGGCGATATGTTCCATGCCGGACTGACCGGCGGATGGCAACTGCCCGTATACAAATGTAAACAGGGCGCAATAGACCTGGACCTGGGTCTGAGCGTGGGAGCAGCCTATGCCGAATATGACAAATATAAATATGAAGATAACCACCTGATACGTACAAAGAGCAGAGACAGGCATTTCCTGCCCTACCCCGTAGTGAGCGATATACGCGTAGGATTCGTGTACCGCTTCAGCTCTATCAGAAACAAGTACAGTCAGAGACAAAAATAAGAGATTCGTATGACAAAAGATTGTAAAAAGAAAAGTATATGGGCGAGGCTGATAGTGATAGCTGTACTGGCATGCACGGCAAGTAATGCGCAGGCACAGCTCATTGCCGGAAGAACAAACGCACTGCTTTGGGGAAACCTGACTCCGAACTTCTCGCTGGAACTGGTGACATCGAACCGGACCAGCGTTATGGCGGGAGCTTTCTACAGCCTTGACCAGAACCCGCTGGATTGCAGCATCAAAGGTGCGGAAGCGCAAGTGAGATACTGGGTGAGCGGACGGGCAATGGTGCAGAGCTTCATAGGCCTGGGCATACAGGGCATGAGGTATGACGCCACATTCTCGGATACACACCACTTCGGCGATGCCGTAGGCCCGGGAATGGTGTACGGATATGTACTGCCGCTGGGCAAACGCTTCAACATAGAATTCAGCGCCGGAATATCACTGATGTGGTACAGGGAGAAACGCTACGAGAAGGGATTGCCCGAACCGGGAGACTACAACACCACCGGACACAAGGTGATGCCCATGGGACTGGGAATTTCGTGTACTTACATTTTTAAATAATACGGAGAATGATTACTGAAAGATTGAAAATATGGATCCTGCTTCTGGTTGTGGCGGGATGCGGTACCGGCACTGCCCTGGCGCAGAAAATGGTGAAGGTATCGGGTACCGTATATAACATTGCCGAAAACCGGAAAGTGCCTTTCTCGGACGTAACGGTGGATGTGTATGCCGCCAAGACCGTAGCCGTGGGCGAGGATATGAAGAAGATACTGGACAGCAACGACCAGGAGAAAACATTGCTGCTGGACCAGGAAGGGAAAACGACCACCGACGAGAACGGGTATTATGAAATACTGGTTCCGGACAACGGTGCGCTGATTTTCAAAGTGGGACTCTCGCCCTCGGTATTGAAGGAAGTGAGACATCAGATGAAAATAGATGTGAGCATCGACGAGGGAGTGATGCTGGAGAGTGTGACCGTAACCGCCATGCGGCTGGTTCTGAAACCGGAACCGAAAGCGCCGAAGATTATCGGAAACATGCTGATTCCGTACAATACCTTCAAACTGCCGCCTTACTTCGGCAACCGCTTCTCGCGACTGATTATACAGCCGTACGTACTGGACTGCGAAACGAACGATACGATAACCTTTGCACGCCCGTCCGTATACGACGGCAAGGAATATGCCCTGACGCAGGAACGCAAAATGGGCTATGACATGAACCGTGACCCGCTGCGTCCGTACATCAAAGCGGAGGCGCTGACTACAAGGGCCATGAACCTGGACTGGACGGATACCATCATTGTGCCCGACCCCAACCGGAACTACAGTTGCTTTGCCATCGTGAACCTGGAAGATTACAGCGCGTCGAACTCCAGAACGTACCAAATCAATACGTGCCAGACCAAACGCCCGATGAAGTTCCTGCAATACAACCTCTTCTCGGAGCAGATGGATCCGTTGCAGCACAAGGAAAGGGCACAGATAGAGAAAAGAAATACGTCGGACAAGATACAACTGTCTTTCCTCATCAACTCCGACCAACTGACGGACACGCCCGAAAACAAACAGAGCCTTGCCATGCTGAGAAACAAGCTGAAAGAGATAGCCGAATCTCCGGGTACGGTATTGAAGGAGTTTCACGTGGCAGGTACGGCTTCTCCGGACGGCCATTACAGCAGTAACCTGAGCCTTGCCGAAAGACGTATGCGCAAGATTGAACAGGAGATTACCTCCATATTGCCCCAATATACCCTGGAACGCGTTTACCGCAACCCGCATGCCGAAGTGGCTCCGTGGGAAGAAGTGGTGAAACTGCTGGAACGTGACGGCAAAAGCACGGAAGCCGGCAAGGTGAAAGAAATTCTGGCAAAGCATAAGGATATCGGAGCGCAGGGCAGAGCGCTGAAACAACTCGACTGGTACGCTACCGTCATCGTGCCTTATCTGGACGAACTCCGCGTGGTGAACTATAACTGCCTCTACGAGATATACCGCGAACCGAATGACGAGGAAGTCATGGCACAATACAGGGAAAAAGGGCTGAAAGGCAGCTACACACGTTATGAATACTGGAAGCTGTTCCAACTGATAACCGATGAAAAGGAACTGGAAGCTCTGTACCGCCGCGCCTACGAGGAATCACTGGAACAAAAGCATCCGTGGGCGCTTGCCGGCAACAACCTGGCGGCTTCTTACCTGGAGAGGGATACCGTGGATACTTCCATACTGGAACCGCTGATAGACCTGAGCATCCACTCCACCGACTATTCGCGCATGAATGCCGACGGAAGCCGTACGGAAATCGTGAACCGGCTGGAAGTGGTGACCAACCAACTGTGCATGTACATCAAGAAGGGAGACTTCGAGCACGCCAGCGTATTGGTGAAGATTCTGCCGGAGGACAGCAAATTTGACCTGCTGAAAGCCTATACATGGGCTTTGGGCGGCTACTTCCAGGGCGGAACGACTCCGGAAGAGAAAGAACGTGCACACAAGACTTTTGAAACCATCAAGGCTTCATCGCCCCAGAACGAAGTGGTGATGTACATGGCGCTGGATAACCGCGCCGGCAACGCCGCCGCCAAGGCTTCGCTTGCCAAACTGCCGCAGGACAGCGCACTGACCTGGTACTTCAAAGCCACCTTGTCTGCCAGAGAGGGTGAGATAGAGTTCATGAATACGGTGATTGCCCTGTCCGAATGTTTCAAACGCGACAAGAGCTTCGTGGCTACCGCACAGAACGACGGTGAATTTAACGAGGATATCATACAGGCAGCTATGGATATGTCTAACCTATAACCATAATAAGGATTGAAAATGAAATTGAAATATATGATTCCGGCACTGTGCATCTGCACATGTACGGCAATGCCGGAAATGCTCCATGCGCAGGACGACAGCCTGAAGAAGGACAGCACCGAAAGGCCTTTCAATGCAATGGACTATGTATTGCAGAAACGGTATATCCCGCAGGGAAGAGAAGTGAACAACAGCCAGCCGGGCAAGAATTTCTCCCTGTCGGTAATGGGCGGTGTGAACAAACTGAGGGGCAGTTCTTCACTGCCGGCATGGTTCAACGGCGGTATTGCCCTGACTAAGGATGTAAGTTCATTCAACTCCTACCGGGTGTCTCTGTTGGGCGGCTTCAACGATGAGCTGAAACAGGGCGGCATCGAGCTGGACCACC
>OGHG01000298.1_pt1 | contig 9059 bp, 8 predicted proteins | sample 1571491 | NCBI WGS metagenome assembly OGHG01 (sample SAMEA2582052, study PRJEB24529) | metagenome | biome: Human gut stool | place: China | collected 2011
AAAATAAATATAAAGTGGATACTTTTTCTGTACTAATCACAATAAATCACTAGAAAAAGCTGCTTGATTACAGTATTATTATAAATAACAGATACAGACAGGTTATTTTATAATAGGGAGTATATTATGTCAAATTCACAAAAAGGAAAGATTGATATGACCACAGGTCATATCATGAGAAATATTATACTGTTTGCGATACCCATTATTATTGGAAATGTTTTGCAGCAGTTATATACTACGGTTGATGCACTTGTAATAGGTAAATACTGTGGTGATACATCTTTAGCTGCGGTAGGAACGAGTTCGCAGCCAGTTGAAGTATTATTATGTGTCTTTTTAGGAATAGGAACAGGTGTGTCTATTCTTATTTCACAATATACCGGAGCCAGGGAATCGGGAAAGGTTGTTTCAGTATGTGGAACTTCAATAACATTTATATATATTATAGGTATTCCGATTGGAATTCTAGGTTGGTTTGCAGCACCATATATTTTGGAATTTATGAAAGTGCCGCAGGATGTGTGGAATGCCGCATTAATCTATACAAGGGTTGTATTCTTAGGCACACTTGGTAATCTGGGGTATAATATGAACGCCGGAATTTTAAGAGGACTTGGAGACAGCAAGGCTTCGCTATGGTTTCTGGTTGTGTCATGTGTTTCTAATATAGTATTTGATTTATTGTTTGTTGCAGGTTTTGGAATGGATGTAGCCGGGGCAGCACTTTCTACAAGTATTGCCATGTTTATTTCATGGATTGTAAGTATTGTTTACATAAGAAAGAAGTTTCCAGAGATACAGTTTACATTTTTGCCGAGAAGATTCTCTGGAACAATGATGAAGGATATTCTGGCTATTGGCTTACCTGTTGGTCTTAACAATTCGCTTTATTCATTAGGACATGTTGCATTACAGACCTTTAATAACTCACAGGGTGCTATATTTATGGCAGGAGGTGCAGTAGCAGGAAGAATTACAGGATGCTCTAACATAGCAATTACCGGATTGTCTTCGGCGGCCACTACATTTTCAGGACAGAATTACGGTGCTAAGAAATACTCAAGAATTAAAGAAGGACACTGGAGAATTCCATTGTGTTCAGGTCTTATTACATTAAGTTGTGGATTGTTTTTCATAATGATACATAAACCTATAATACGTTTCTTTTCATCAGATGAAATGGTATTGATGTATGCGAGCAGGCATGTTGTTGTTATGCTGCTGTCACAGTGGTTTTTTGCTATCTTTAACTGTATAATATCTATTGTAAACGGAACCGGAAAGGTGCGTTATACTACAATTGTCAACATTCTTATGCTTTGGGCGGTCAGAATTCCAAGTGCCTATATTATTAACAGATACTTTGATGGAACATGGGTAATGTTGTGCTTCCCAATTTCTTTCAGTTTTGGAATGTTTGCAATGATAGGTTATTATCTGTTCTCGCCAGCATGGAAAGAAGTTATGAGAATGGCAGAAAAAAATTCATAATGCCGGTAAAATATAAACCCCTGTATCAACATGCATGGAATTGTTGATACAGGGGTATTAATTTAACAAAATGTTATTTCAGAATAATTACTGAAGGAGTGTAAGAACACCCTGGTTAGACTGATTAGCCTGTGCAAGCATAGACTGTCCAGCCTGAGCTAAGATGTTGTTCTTGCTGTAGTTAACCATCTCTTCAGCCATATCTGTATCACGGATACGAGATTCAGCTGTCTGCATATTCTCAGAAGCTGTGTCAAGGTTGTTGATTGTGTGCTCAAGTCTGTTCTGAACGGCACCCATCTGACCTCTTGCCTTAGATATCTTCTTAATAGCTGCATCGATAGTTGTTGTAGCTGTCTTAGCAGTTTCCTGCTTACTTAAATCTACTTTACCAACACCTACGCCAAGTGCATCAGCGCTCATGTCGTCAAGAGTGAAGCTCATTGTCTGACCTTCGTTAGCACCAATCTGGAGTTCAATACCCTTACCTGTTGCTTTTGAAGATGGCTTTAAATCAATAGAAGTATTAGTTTTAGCATTAACAACAGCATTAATACCTGTCTTAGAACTGATTAATGCTGCCATTGTAGCAGCTTCTGTATCATCAGCTTCGGTACCTGCTGTTTTTACATAATTAACATCTTTATGGTCATCGCCTAACTTAGATGGATCTGTGACATAAGCGAACTTCTCGCCATTAACAGTAAAGATTTTATCCTCAATATTACCTGTTCCATCATATGAGCCAATTGCTTTGTTAACAGTTGTATAAGTCTCTGTACCACCTTTTGAAGTAGCTAATTTTCCTGCTGCATTATCAACGCTGATTAACACACTGTTAGCTGCATCGCTTGCATCTTTAGTTGTTAATGTGATATTTTTATTAGTATCAGCTGCAAAATCGAATTTATCACCAAGAGATGTATTAGATAATGCCTTTGCTATAGCATTGGCAGTCTCTACATCTGATGCATCTTTTTTCTGTGTAGGATCTGCAACAGTTCCTAATTCATTACCATCTTTATCTGTTAATTTTCCACCATTGTTTGTTATAGTTACAGTAGCTGTTGTTGAATTGTTATTCTTGTCTAACACTGTTACAGAATATGTTGTACTTTTACCATCTGTAAGGCCAGTAACAGGATCTGCAGATGTGTTAATCTGGGCAACAGCAGCATTCTTTGTTGTTGCTCCTGTAGCAGCACTCTTACTTACAGATACCTCTACTTTGTTTCCTGACTGTGAACCATCAAGTAACTTCATTGTGTTGAACTCTGTTGTATCAGAGATTCTTGTAAGCTCGCTCTGAAGCTGCTCGATTTCGTTCTGTACTGCCTCTCTATCGTCATCTGTCTCTGTACCATTAGAAGCCTGTACTGAAAGCTCTCTCATTCTCTGAAGGATTGAGTGTGATTCATTCAAAGCACCTTCTGCTGTCTGGATAAGTGAAATACCATCCTGTGCATTATCAGATGCCTTATTAAGACCTCTGATCTGGCTTCTCATCTTCTCTGAGATTGAAAGTCCTGCAGCATCATCAGCTGCACGGTTAATTCTGTAACCTGAAGATAACTTCTCTGTTGACTTTGACTGTGCAGATGAAACTCCGCTGAGCATTCTGTTAGCATTCATAGCTGCCATATTGTGTTGTACTACCATAGTATATACCTCCGTGTATAAATAATATTTTTATGGAAGGGAATCCGTTCCCATTCCATTAGTTAATTAAATAGAAATGTACTTGACATAACTATTTGATTAGTGTTTATAATAAACAGAATTACCATGCTAATCCTGAGTATTATTTTTTTTAGTATTCTTATCTTCTTTGATAAGATGGCGGATTTTGGAAACTGTCTCCTGCGAGAGCTTAGGTTCTGCATAGTAAGACGGAGCAGAATGCAGATTATTATTTTCTGAGCTGTCTTTTTTTCTGGAAAGAACCTTACTTCTTACAATGTTAAGTTCTCTGGGGGCATCAATAAGAAGATGAATATTGCCATCTGTTCCGCCCGAATACACTACCCGGATATCATTTCCAATATTAATAAATTCACCGGGTTTGATTGTGAGCTTTAACATTTCAAAACCTCCTTGCTTTCCATGACCATGCAACAAAATGTTTCAAATTGTTGCATCCCAACAATTACATGGAGGTAAATAATATGGGAACATCTCAACCAATCAGGAGCTTAGATGAACTGACAGCTTTTCGTAGTTATTATTTAAATAAGGAGGTTAATCTTCGTAATTACATGCTGATATGTATGGGACTAAATACGGCATTAAGAATTAGTGATATGTTGCAGTTAAAATGGGGGAATGTGTATGACTTTGATAGGAAACATTATGTGAAACATATTGTTGTATGCGAAGGGAAAACAGGAAAGGAGACAAGAATAGCAATTAATAATAATCTTATAGAAGCATTTGAAATGTACATGGGAAGTTTAAAGAGTGTTTCAGGTAATGATTATATTTTTACTGGAAAAACAAAGGGAACGCATTTGTCACGTTCACAGGCATTCAGAATAATTACACATGTAGCGGAAGCCCTTAATATGGAGAATGGAATAAGTTGTCATTCCTTAAGAAAAACTTTTGGATATTATGCATGGAAATATGGAACGCCTCCGGCAATGTTAATGGAAATATATAATCATTCGTCATATGAAATTACTAAAAGATATCTGGGAATCAAACAGGATGACAGAGATAATGTTTTTTTGAAAGTGAATTTATAAATATATTAATAATTAATTTTAAATTAAATTGAAATTCAGACTAAAGAATTTGATGTCGATGTCGATATAACATATGAAGTTAATAAATAATGATTAATATGGGATGCAACAATTTGAAACATTTTGTTGCATCCCTTTAGTTTTATTATTCTTCTTTTTTAAGATATAATACTAGAAAAGAATTTAGTTTCAATATTGACGCATATTCATGAATATGATAATATAGCACATGTTCGCGGATATGGCGGAATTGGCAGACGCGCTAGATTTAGGTTCTAGTGTCAACAGACGTGCAGGTTCAACTCCTGTTATCCGCATATTTTTTAAGGCTGATGCACTTTTTGTGTGTCAGCTTTTTTAATTTGGAAAATATCAGATTGTGGTGTACAATAAAGAAAACATGTCCGGAAAGGAGGCCAATATGGCAGAGTATGTATTAGAAAACAACATTTTAAAAGTTACGGTGGATTCTAAGGGATGTGAAATAAGAGATGTATTGTGTAAAACGGACAATACACACAGAATGTGGAACGCCAATCCCGAAGGATGGAAAAGAGTTGCACCTGTTCTTTTCCCGCTTATTGGCAAATATAAGGATAACCAAAGCATTTATAATGGAAAAGTATATGAAATGGGTCAGCACGGATTTGCAAGAGATATGGAATTCACACTTGTTAAGCATAATGACGGTATGCTGGTTATGAGACTTGAATCCGATGAAAGTACTAAAGAAAAATATCCTTTTGATTTTGCATTGGAGCTGGAGTATCACCTTATTGATAATGAGATTAAAGAAGTATACAGAGTAATCAACAAAGATAATGTAATGATGCATTTCAGCATAGGTGGTCATCCGGCTTTTGTAACACCAGAGAATGATGCAAGCATGGCTGGCTGTAAGATAAGATTTGATGCAGACAGAATTATATATCATCTGATAGGAGATTATCAATTAATGGCTAGGGACGAGTATGAGCTGCCATTAATTAATCATGAATATACAATACAAGAGGACAGCTTTGAAAAAGATGCATTTATAATTGAGGGAAGTCAGGCAGGAACGGTAAGTCTTATAAAAAATGAAAAGCCTTTTGTTACAGTTAAGTTTGATACGCCGGTATTTGGTCTGTGGTCATGCAAATCAAAAAATGTTCCATTTGTATGTATAGAGCCGTGGTATGGAAGAACAGATGCCATAGATTTTACAGGGGAGCTTAAGGACAGGGAATACAGTAATCATCTTGATGCCGGAGAAGTTTTCGAGAAGTCATTTTCAATCTTATTTTATTAATAACATTATTAACATAAAAACAGCGCCGTATGCCATTGTATGCAATATAGCGCTGTTTTTTATGCAAAGTGATTACTTTAAAAACATATGTATTAAACTGTTATTTGTTTTTGTGTATGGCTGGTAGCGCATAGGCAGGTCAAGCCAGCATTTTTTATCTACAATGCTCTTATAGTGTGAAAATGTATCAAATCCGGCTTTTCCGTGATATGAGCCCATGCCGCTTTCACCGAATCCACCAAAGCCCATCTTGGAAGTTGCAAGGTGAATGATTGTATCATTGATACAGCCACCACCGTAATTGCATCTTGAGGTTACATAGCGGGCTTCTTTCTTATTCTTAGTGAATATATACAGAGCAAGCGGGTGCATGTGTGCATTAACAGTGTTTACTGCCTCCTCGATAGAGTGAAAGGTAATTATAGGCATAAGCGGACCGAATATTTCTTCCTGCATCACAGCGTCGTCAAATGTTACATTATCCATTATCGTAGGTTCAATACGCAGTGAGTCAGCATCTGATGCACCACCAAGAACGACTTTGCTATTATCGATAAGGCCTGATATCCTGTTAAAATGCTTCTCATTAACAATTTTGCCATAATCATTGCTGTTAAGTGGAGAATCTGTAAACTGACGCTTTGTTTCGTTGATAAGTTCTTTCACAAGCTGTTCTTTGACACTATCTTGAACATATATGTAATCAGGTGCAACACATGTCTGCCCGCAATTTAGGAATTTGCCGAATACAATTCTTCTGGCAGCGAGCTTTAAGTCCGCAGATTCTGTTACTATACATGGACTTTTTCCACCAAGCTCAAGTGTTACCGGGGTTAAGTATTCAGCGGCTTTGCGCATAACTTCTTTGCCGACAGCCTGGCTTCCTGTAAAGAATATGTAATCAAAATGTTCATTAAGCAGACATGTGTTTTCAGATCTTCCGCCAGTTACAACAGATACATAAGCAGGGTCAAATATTTCTTTTATTATGTGACATATGACATCGCTGACATAAGGTGAGTACGCACTTGGTTTAAGAATCGCTGTGTTTCCTGCGGCAATTGCATCAACAAGGGGTTCCATTGTCAGAAGAAATGGATAATTCCATGGGCTCATAATAAGGACAACTCCGCGTGGTGACGGTTTCTTAAAGCTTCTGGAATGAAACTGTGCAAGGGGTGTTGGAACATTTTTCTCTCTGCTGAATGTCCTTATATGTTTTAGCATATAAGATATCTCGCTGAGAGTAAGCCCGACTTCACACATGTAACTTTCAAACTGGCTTTTGCCAAGGTCTTTATAGAGAGCATCAAATATTTCATTCTCATGTTTCTTAATTGCCGAATATAGTTTCTTTAAGGCATCAATTCTTACATTTACATCAAGTGTTGTACCTGTAAGAAAGAAATGTCGCTGCGATTGTACAAGTTTATTGATTTGTGTAGCTTCCATATTATACCTCATTTTCATGTGTATTATCTTTCATAAGTTTATAGTAGAACTGTTTGAGTGTCTTAGCGTCCATAAGAACCGGAACAGGGTAGAGAGGGTTAGCCTCTTTGTCGGCATACCCTGCAAGCTTAGGAATATCCTCCTCTTTAATTTCAGGAATTGTATCGCCAATGTTAAATCTTGCTTTCATATCTTTGACTGCCTGTATAAATGCTTTGGCAGCAGTCTCATCTGGCATATCCTTATCTGCAACACCGGCGGCAATTGCAAGGTCATGCAGCTTCGTATAGATGGATTCTCCATAGCTTTCAAGAACCATTGGGAGAATTACTGCATTTGCAAGTCCATGAGGAACATTATATTCGCCACCTAGAGAATGTGCAACTGCATGGACATATCCTACATATGATTTAGTGAATGCACATCCGGCATAATAAGCAGCTTTAAGCATATTCTTTCTTGCTGTTGTATCAGAACCATTAGTGTATGCTCTGTCAAGATTGTTAAATATTAATTCAGTAGCCATAAGTGCGTCTTTTCTTGTACCCGGAGTTGTTGAGTTTCCGATGTAGGCTTCAACGGCATGTGTAAGTGCATCCATTCCGGTAGTTGCGGTAATTGAAGGAGGAAGCGTAAGTGTTACCTTCGGGTCAAGAACCGCATATCTTGGAATGAGAGGAAAATCGTTGATAGCATATTTGTGGCGGGTTGTGGCGTCTACAATTACGGCTGCAAGAGTAGTTTCACTTCCAGTTCCTGCTGTTGTAGGAATTGCAACCAGCAGAGGAAGCTTTGCGTGGACCTTAAGGATTCCTCCAAGTTTAGACAGATGTGTCTTAGGTCTTGCTATTCTTACACCAACAGCTTTGGCACAGTCCATGCTTGAACCGCCGCCAAAGCCGATTATGCAGTCACATTTGTTATCTTTATATATGGCAAGTGCCTCTTCCACGGTATCAGTTGTAGGGTTAGCTACAGTTTTATCGTAAACATGGTATTCAATGCCGGCATTGTCGAATACATCTGTAAGCATAGAGAGAATGCCAAGCTTTGCAATTCCGGGATCAGTAATAATTACAGGACATGACTTCTTCTTTTTGTTAAGTACAGATGGAATGTCAGACAACGCGCTTACAATTTTAGGCTTCCTGTATGGAAGAAATGGCAGTGCAATCTTGAATACAGTCTGAAAACTTCTGCAGTATATTTTCTTGAAAATGTTCATTGTACACCTCTTTTGAATTTAAAATATTTTGACTACCAAATTATAATGCGATAGCAAGTTATTTACAAGTAAATATGTGCGATTAATTTATATACAAGATATAATAAATAATTAAAATAATTAACAACTTTACAATGAGTATTATTTGTGATATATTATGTTTATTATAAAAAATTAAAAGCGAGTTGTATAATTAAATTAAAAAGATTATAATATGATAAAGTTTGAAGCAGATTTAAAGACAAGAAAGGAGCAATAGTATGTGTTTTTATTGTAAATGTAAAACAACAAAACCATCGGTTACAACACATGTTGTTACTTTTGATAATTGTGTAATTATAATTAAGAATGTTCCTTGTGAGGAATGTGAGGAATGTGGAGAAAAGTATTTTTCAGATGAAGTCATGTCCCGTTTGGAAAAGATTGTAGAAAAGGCAAGAGAGATTGCCAGTGAGGTATATGTCACTGATTATAATAATAAAGTTGCATAAGGTGCTAAGTTTTATACAAAGCACCTTATGCATAAGAATTAGTCAGGAATCTGCAGGCCGGTTCCATCCATATGGAAATTCTCAGTATTAATAAGCTGCGATACAGGCACGATTTCGTAGCCTTGTGACTGCAGGCCGGTTATTACAGATTCGAGAGCTTCAGCTGTGTATTTAGCACCATTGTGCATAAGAATAATGGAACCGTTCTTAAGAGCTTTATGTGTTGTCACGGTCTTAATTATGTTGTCTGTTCCATAGTCCTTCCAGTCAAGGGAATCTACATCCCATTCTATAGGATAGAAGTTACAACCATAGACTGTATCAATAAGTGTTGAATTATAATCACCGTATGGCGGGCGGAA
>OGHG01000308.1_pt1 | contig 8733 bp, 6 predicted proteins | sample 1571491 | NCBI WGS metagenome assembly OGHG01 (sample SAMEA2582052, study PRJEB24529) | metagenome | biome: Human gut stool | place: China | collected 2011
ATATGAATAATACTCCCGCACCTCCATAAATCCGCCTGGGAGTGAAACGCTTTTTACGTTCAATTAGTGTGTCCATATTTTTTAATGGTTAATAAAACTTCCTGTCCGATAATACATAGTTAGTCGCGATGTCAGTTCGTACTGCAAACGCACTCTTATTTTTTCCGCTTTAGCGACAAGCAGGCGATTTCGTGCTTCCATCAACTGAAACACGGAAACAAGCCCTTCCTCCCACTTCCGTTCCGTTTCTTTCAGCATATTCAGCGCACGGTAAATGTCCATGTGCCGCCCTATGTCGTTTTGCTGCGTACTGTATTGAGCGTCTACCCGGAGTGTTTCCAGACTGTCGGTCTCCTTACGGGTGCGAAGATAATCATAAAATACATTATAAGCAATACGGTAGAGCCAGGTGGAGAAACTGGACAGGTTTTTGAATGAGGAGAGATTGGTGTATGCTTTAATGAATGTATCTTGCGCCAGGTCATCGCTCAATTCGCTGTCGCCACAAGTCAGGTGCAGAAAAAAACGCCGTACGGACGACTGATACTTTCCTACTAACCGGTCGAAGGCCCTGGTGTTGCGAAACACCACGACCTGTGCGACTAACGATATATCATTGAGCTGACTCATTTTTCTGCATTCTTTTCCGGAAAGACGGTTCTTGCATTATCGGATTTATCATTGCTTTTAGGGGCTCTGTCTTGCTGCGTATAGTAGATGACGAGCTGTCCGAAGCCTGTGAACATGACAAGCAGGCCTATGCAGCCAAGTCCGAATTCTTCGGTAATGGCCCAGAGGAATATGAACAGCCCGATACCGACGAACACATTCTTGATTCCTTTACTGCGGATATCTGTCGAATCGGCTTCTTTAAACAGATTTTCCGGCAGCGGTTGTCCGCTGGCTAATGCTTGTTCCACCAGGCGGTATTTGGCCTTCCGGTTTTTATAGCGGAAGAAGAATATGATGAATACGATGATTAAAGGAAAGCCGAAAACGAACACAATGGCTGTAATCGCAATGACTGCGTCTCTCGTGGCATGTCCGATATTCCAGCCGAAATCGTAAGCACTGCTATGATGCTTGTAATCATCGTCACTTTCTGAGTTACTGTTTGAACTGTTTTCGTAAGTCATGATGCTAAGGGTGTCCGTAACGGCTTTTCCGTCAATCACGGTATCCTTCAATTCTATGACTCTTTGTTTGTTTCCCAGACTGTCATTCTCCGTAACGGTCCGGTTCTTTCCTTGTGCCAATGTGCAAAGCATTAAGGCGGTTGTCAGTGCGAAGATAATGCGTTTCATAATCATGCTGTTTTTTGTTTTTATAGGTTTCTTTGTGTGTTAGACGTACCCATTTGCTTGGAAAGTTGCAAAGAGACGACATTTTTTTTAGAAAAGCTATTATCGACCGCAAAATATTTATACTACCTTTGCGTATTTAAAAAGTAAAACCTATGGAACTACCCGTTTCTTTTGCAGACTATACCCGCACTCTTTTGGGAGATGAGGATTATAAGGAATTAGTGACTTCTCTGGAATCGGAGCAATCCGTCAGCATCCGGTTGAATCCGCTGAAACCTTTTGCTTTCCGCTCCGGAGAACATGCCGTTCCCTGGTGTACTTCCGGTTTTTACCTGGAAGAACGCCCGACATTTACTTTCGATCCTTTGTTCCATGCGGGCTGTTATTATGTGCAGGAAGCTTCGTCCATGTTTGTTGAACAGGCTCTGAAGCAGTATATGGGTGAGAAACCGGTAGTGATGCTCGACCTTTGCGCCGCTCCGGGCGGTAAGTCGACGCATATCCGAAGCATTCTTCCCGACAATAGTCTGCTGATAGCCAATGAGGTTATCCGCAACCGCTCTCAGATACTTGCCGAGAATCTGACCAAGTGGGGGCATCCCGATGTGGTGGTTACCAATAGCGACCCGTCGGACTTTACACCGCTGGAAGATTTCTTCGACGTGATATTGACGGACGTGCCCTGCTCCGGTGAGGGTATGTTCCGCAAAGACCCTGTTGCCATAAGCGAGTGGAGCCCGGAGAATGTGGAAATCTGCCAGCAGCGGCAGCGGAGAATCATAGCGGATATCTGGCCTTGTCTGAAACCGGGCGGCATACTGATATATAGCACTTGTACTTATAACACAAAGGAAAACGAAGAAAACATCCGTTGGATAAGGGATGAATTCGGTGCAGAGGTGCTTCCGCTCGATGTTGCGGAAGAGTGGAATATAACGGGTAATTTGTTGCAGGGAGAATCCTTTCCTGTTTATCGTTTCCTGCCTCATAAAACCCAGGGAGAAGGCTTCTTTCTGGCAGTTCTCCGGAAGCCGGGCATGAGCGTCCGAAACTCCGGGGATAAGCAACTCATTTCCCTGGCAATTGCTCCTGAAACTCCAGGGCTTAGAGTAGAAAAGTCCAGGGAAAAGGGACGTAAAGTCCAGGGAAAAGGGAAGCAAACTCCGGGACTTTCCAAGGAGCAGCTTGCGATATTGCAGAAGTGGATTTTTACTGAGGATAAGTATGAGTTTATCCAGAAAGGCGGCAATGTCAGCGCTTTCCCAAAATGTTATCTTCCGGAACTGTCTGCATTGCAGTCGTCTTTGCGTATTGTACAGGCTGGATTGGAGATTGCCGGACAGAAAGGCAAGGATTGGATTCCCTGTCATGCCTTGGCTGTGAGCGGGATATTGGTATCGGATGCTTTCCCTTGTGAAGAAATATCGTATGAACAGGCCATTGCCTATTTACGCAAAGAGGCTGTCACCCTTTCGGATGCAGCCCCTCGCGGAGTTGTTTTGCTGACATATAAGCATGTGCCTCTCGGCTTTGTCAAGAATATAGGTAACCGTGCCAATAATCTTTATCCGCAGGAGTGGCGTATCCGTAGCGGCTATTTGCCGGAGACGGTGGTGAAAGTGCATTCTTGACTTGATTCCACCTTCATCACAGTTCGTTCTTATATATCCGCGCCATTGCTTTCTGGTATTGGTTTTCCAGTTGCAGGAGATTTGTTTTGCTTTGGTAAACGACCGAAACTTCGACGAAATACTCTATCATACTGATTTGTCCGCCTACAAGAGCCTGTTTCAGTAAAGTCAGGTCCTGCTGTTCTTGAAAGGTCCGTTTGTATTCCTGCATGGAAGCGTCCAGGTTACGGGCTTCTTCGTAGAGCTGCCATAATTCGGAGCTTGCTTTTACTCTTGCATTATCTTTCTGGAAGTCGATGTTCATGGCTTGGGCTTTGGCTATCTTCACTTTTCCTTTATTTGAGAACAGCGGGAAAGAGAAGCCTACGACAACACCGTTCAGCGGATGTCCCGATTCGGTATTGCGACGATAGCCCAACTCCAGTTTCGGCAGCCACCCTTGCTTGCTTACTGAAATGAACTTGCGGGCTGCGGCGCTTTCGCTGTCGAATGATTGCAGAGAGGGATCGGCGGCAAGCAGTTCGCTGCATACCCGATGGAAATCGGTTGGCAACGGAACCAGGGGATAGTCCGTCAGTCCGAGGGCTTTGGCGGTAGGTACGGCGGGGCCGTCGGGGAAGGGACGTCCGGGAGTAAGCGGCTGGTTGCCGTTCAGTACCAGCAGTTCCTTGATTTTATTGTTCAGGGCAGTACTGTTCATGCGCGATTCGGTACGTACATTCAACAGTTCCAGATTGATTTTATTTGTTTCCAGGGCATTGGCATCTCCCGTAGCCAGCCGTTTGGCATACATGGCAGCCAGCTCCTCTGCATTCTTCAGCCGTGCATCGAGCAACTCCTGCTGGTGTTGCAGCATGATGATGTCCAGACACACTTCTTTGGCTTGCAGCAATATCTGCTGGCGCATGGTTGCCGCCTGTGCATCCAGTGCTCCGGTTTTGAGACGGTTCATCTTTCCTCTTGTTATGTATAAGGTGGGAAAGTCGAAGCTTTGGGAAACCACCATTTCCCCTACGGTTTCATCGCTGTTTTTAGAGTCCCAGAGATGGGCGTATGAGAGGGTGGGATCCGGCAGGTTGTTTTCGGTCCTGCTCTCCAGCTTCTGTGATGAGATAAGTTGTGCATTGGCTTGCAACTCCTTGTTGTTGGCTTCTATCTGGCGAAGCACGGAGTCAATGCCGGTTTCCTGCGCCCTCATCCCCATGCAGGCGAGGATGGTGGCGGTGAATATAAATAGTTGCTTCATATCTTCTGTTATTAAATTATTTATTGATCGTTATAACGGGATGGCTGTCAGGAGCCATTACGGATGCATCTCTTCTTTCTTTCCGTGCATCATCAGGTAGACAATCGGAATGATGAAACCGTTCAGGAAAGTGGAAGTCAGCAATCCGCCCAGAATAACTTTTGCCATGGGACTTTGTATTTCATTACCGGGCAGGTCGCCGCTGAGTGCCAACGGAATCAATGCAAGCGCACTGGACAGTGCCGTCATCAGGATAGGATTCAAACGGTCCAGCGAACCGCGTATCACGCTGTCGTACACACCGTATCCCTCTTCCTGCTGCAAGTGGTTGTAATGACTGATGAGCAGCATACCGTTTCGGGTGGCGATACCGAAGAGCGAGATAAAGCCGATGATAGCCGGAATACTGACTTCGCCCGTTGTGACGAGCAGGGCGAATACACCGCCAATCAGTGCCAAAGGCAGGTTGATAAGGATAATCGCACTTTCCTTTACGCTACGGAACTCATGGTACAGCAGCAGGAATATCACTACGATAGACATGAATGAAGTCAAAGCCAGCGTGCGGCTTGCAGCCTGTTCGCTTTCAAACTGGCCGCCGTATTCGATGTGATAGCCTTCCGGCAGTTTTACCGAGGCGTCCACACGCTCTTGTATGTCGTTTACCACGCTGCGCAGGTCTCGGTCGGCAACGTTGGCGGAGATTACGATTTTCCGTTTCACGTTCTCGCGGCTGATAGTGTTAGGTCCCATTGCCGAGCGTACTTCTGCTACATAGTTCAGCGGTATCTTTTGTCCGTTGCCGGTATCGAGCATCAGGTTACGTATCTTTTCCATCTCATCCCGCAAATCATCCTTTACGCGTACGGTGAGGTCGAAACTTTTTCCTTTTTCATATACCTGGGATACGGTTTCGCCGGCAAGGCATACGTTGACAAACTCCGAAAACTCCGGCAAGGAGATGCCGTATTTGGCAAGCACTTCCCGTTTGGGAGCGATGATAAGCTGCGGACGTTCAATCTGTTGCTCCACGTTCAGGTCGGCAATGCCGGGAATGTCCTGAATGGTATTCTTTATCTCATTGCCCAAAGCGAACATGCGGTTCAAATCGTCGCCGAACAGCTTAATGGCTATATTGGCTTTCGTACCCGACAGCATGGCATCGATACGGTGGCTGATAGGCTGGCCGATTTCCACATTGGCACCTACAATCGTACCCAGCTTTTCACGTACATCGGCCACCAGCTCGCTGCGCGAACGGTCTTTCAGCTCGAACGGAGCTTCGATTTCCGATACGTTCACGCCTAAGGCATGTTCATCCAGTTCGGCACGTCCCGTCTTGCGGGCTACGGTTTGTATTTCGGGGATGGAAAGCAGTAGTTCTTCGGCACGATGTCCCATCTTGTCGCTCTCTTCCAGTGAAATGCCCGGCAGGGATGATATGTTGATTGTGAACGAACCTTCGTTGAACGGCGGTAGGAACGAGCGTCCCAATGTGAAGAAGCAGGCAAGCGCCACTGCAAACAGACCGATGGTTCCGCCCAATACGCTCTTCTTATGACCCAGCACAAAAGCAAGCGCTGCACCGTACCACTCTTTCATCTTGCGTGCTACGGGCGAATCGCCGGTGGAACGCTTTTCGTCTTTTATCTTTTCTTTGCCCAGCAGGTAGGAGCACAATACAGGTGTCACCGTCAGTGCCACAACCGTAGAAGCTGCCAATGCCACGATGAAGGCAATGCCCAAAGGCACAAGCATACGGCCTTCCATGCCGCTCAGGAAAAACAGAGGAACGAAGCTTACCACGATGATGAGCGTGGAGTTCAGGATAGGCATACGCACTTCTTTGGAAGCGTTGAATACAACTTCCAGTATCGGCAGGCGTTCCGCTTCCGGTTTCATCCGGTTCTCCCGCAAGCGTTTGTACACGTTCTCCACATCGACAATGGCATCGTCCACCAGCGAACCGATGGCGATTGCCATACCGCCGAGGCTCATTGTGTTGATGGTGAATCCCATATAGTGCAACGCCAGCAGCGAAGCTATCAGCGATAAGGGAAGCGTCACCAATGAGATTACGGTAGTCCGTACGTTGGCAAGGAATAGGAACAGTACGATAACAACGAATATACCGCCTTCAAACAGTGATTTCTGTACGTTGCCGATGGAACTTTCTATAAAGCGGCTTTGCCTGAAAATATCGGTGCTGACTTTTACATCGGGCGGCAGGTTCTTCTGTAAGTCCTTGAGGGATGTTTCCAATTTGTCGGTCAGTTCAAGCGTGCTTGTGGCGGGTTGCTTGGTCACAGTCAGCAGTACGGCGGGCTTGCCGCGTTCGGAAGCCGTACCCAGCTTCGGCAGTTTGGCTCCGATACGTACATCGGCAATGTCTTCCAGCAAAATGGGGGAAGCGGAATACGGAGCATTGGAAGTTGCTGGCTGGACACTGCCGTCCTGCAATTTGACAACAGCCTTTGCCAGTTGCTCCACCCGGTCGGTGGAGATGACACCGCGCACGATGTATTCGTTTCCGTATTCATAAAGCACTCCGCCGTTGGCGTTCAGATTCATTTCACGCGTAACGTTCATCACTTCGGTAAGGGTTACGCCATAATGCCGCATCCGTTCCGGGTCGAGTTGAATCTGATACTCTTTGATGTCGCCGCCCAGTACGGCAACTTGCGCCACGCCGCCGGTAGAAAGAAGGCGCGGACGGATAGTCCAGTCGGCTATGGTGCGCAGGTCGAGCATGGAAGTCGAGTCGGCGGTAAGTCCTACAATCAGCATCTCGCCTAAGATAGACGATTGCGGGCCAAGCGTAGGCTTGCCTACATTGGAGGGAAGGGACTCACTGACAACCGCCAGTTTCTCGCTTACAATCTGGCGTGCTAGGTAGACATCCGTTTCCCAGTCGAACTCAACCCATACAACGGAAAACCCGTTGGTGGAAGAAGAACGTACCCGGCGTACTCCCGTAGCACCGTTTACAGCCGTTTCAACAGGAAAAGTAACCAACTGTTCCACTTCCTCGGCTGCCATACCGTTGGCTTCGGTCATGATAACCACGGTTGGTGCATTCAGGTCGGGAAACACATCCACTTCCGTGTGCATTGCGGTATACGTACCGCCTATCAGCAGCAGTACCGATGCCACCAGCACCAGTATGCGGTTCTGAAGAGAGAAATGTATTATCTTGTTTAACATGACTGTACTGTTTAGTGTTCGTGGCTATGTGCCGGAATTGCATTGGTAGCGCCTGCAAGTTTCACCTGATAAGCGCCTTGAGTCACCACTTTGTCGCCTGCCTTGACTCCGGAAAGGATTTGTACCCGTTCGCCGTTATCGGCTCCAAGAGTGACCGGTTGTTTCTTGTATCCTTCCTCATCCACTTGCAGGTATACGAAGAAGCTGCCTTGTTCCTCGGTCAGAGCCGTATGGGGGAGTGAAATAACGTTCTCCATAGGCGAGGAGAGCAGGAATATCTCGACAAATGAGCCGGGAATGATATCCCCTTTGTTGTCGAATTCAAAAGTGACGGGCACATAATAACCGTTGTCGCCCGATGCCTTTCCGTAAGAGAGCAGGCGGCCGTTCAGGTCTTTCAGTGTATATACCTTATTGTTGTAGGGAGTGCAGAAGTTGGCGGAACCGATGGTGCGGAGATACGGATAGTATTTTTCCGAAACATCGGCGCGCAGGAACAGTCTGCGGTTTTGAGTGATGCTTACGAGCGGCTGTCCCACGGTTACATAATCGCCTTCCTTTACCAACAGGTTTTTCACGTATCCGCTGATGGGAGAGGTTACCGCCTGTCCTTGGTCCGAATGGTTCTTGGCAACGGCTTCATAGCTGATACGGGCATTCTCATATGTCTGTCGGGCTTGAGCAAAGTCTTTCTCCGAAACGATTTTATTGGGGAGAAGTTCTTTCATCCGTTCATACTCTTTTCGGGCTGTTTCGTAAGCGATGCGCGCTCTTTGTACGGGGTCGCCGTCCGCCATATTCTTGGACGAAAGCACCACGAGGGGAGTACCTTTGCCGACACTCATGCCCTCTATGACTTTTCCGTGAAAAGAAACGACACCTGCCACGGTAGCTACGGCAACGCTTTCGTCGCCTTGTGCGGCCATAACCTGCCCGCTGGTTTTAATCACCTGATTGAAAACGCCCGGTTCGATGGTGCTTACGGCTACTCCGGCAGCCTGCGCTTTGGCCGGGGGCAATATGATTTCGTCGCTATGTGCGGCAACGGCTTCCTCACCGTGGTGGTGTCCGTCGTCATGGTGGTGGCCGGAACCTTCGTTTTCATGGTCGTGCCCTTCGTGGTCATGTCCCGCATGGGCGTGTTCTTCCGTTTCGTGATTGTGTCCTTCACCGGACTTGCTGTTGCAGGAGCCTAACAGGAATAATCCTATGACTCCCATGAATAGAATTTTCTTCATGATAATTGTTTTTGTCCTTACTTGTTTGGAAATGCAAAATTAGGGAATGGTCAGTGCAACCGGGTTGCATACATTCCTATGCCGGCAGGATAACCGTTTCCGGCAACTAT
>OGHG01000317.1_pt1 | contig 8394 bp, 7 predicted proteins | sample 1571491 | NCBI WGS metagenome assembly OGHG01 (sample SAMEA2582052, study PRJEB24529) | metagenome | biome: Human gut stool | place: China | collected 2011
ATATGCAGCAGGAGAGCTTAAGCATGGAACTATCTCGCTTATTACAGAACAGATGCCTGTAATTGCAATAGCAACACAGAAGAATCTTGAGGAAAAGACTATAAGTAATATTAAGGAAGTTAAGTCAAGAGGAGCATTTGTAGTGCTTATTGCAGAACCAGAGCTTGATATTGAGGATGGAGTGGCAGATATTGTTATTAAGCTTCCACAGGCAGACCAGCTTCTTATGCCTATGGTTGCGGCAGTCCCATTACAGCTTATTGCCTACTATACAGCAGTTCTTAAGGGTAACGATGTAGATAAGCCAAGAAACCTTGCAAAATCTGTTACTGTTGAATAATTGATATAAAGAGGATATTTGATATGAATAATGATGCATTAAAGATAAGTAATCTGTATGACCTTAATGAGACTATTGCAGCAAAGGTATTTGAAGACTGTACATATCCATGGGAAGTACTTGCAAAGATTGGTGATTTTATTGTAGAACTTGGCAATTCACTGCCAGAAGATGAATATGAGAAGCGTGGGGAGAATATATGGGTTCACAGAACTGCAAATGTATTTCCATCAGCTTATATTGCAGGACCTGCAATTATCGGTAAAGATGCAGAGGTAAGACACTGTGCATTTATCCGTGGAAAAGCTATTGTAGGTGAAGGCGCTGTTGTTGGTAATTCAACTGAGCTTAAGAATGTAATTCTTTTTAATAAGGTACAGGTTCCACATTATAATTATGTTGGAGATTCAATTCTTGGATTCAAGGCTCATATGGGAGCGGGCTCAATAACATCTAATGTTAAGTCTGACAAGAAGCTTATTACTATTAAAGGACCTGACTGCAATATTGATACAGGTATCAAAAAGATTGGTGCTTTTCTTGGAGATAATGTTGAGGTTGGCAGCGTACTTAATCCTGGAACAATTGTTGGAAGAGAGAGTAATATTTATCCGCTTTCAAGCGTAAGAGGCTTTATTCCGGCAGGTTCCATATATAAGAAGCAGGGCGAAGTAGTAACTAAGAGATAATTATGTGAAATTTTTGTTTTATTAATGTAAAAATGTTGTGTCTCACATTGACTAATGCAAAAGTTTGTGAGAAAATAGTCAAGGCTTGGACGACGGCTTCTGGCCGTCGTTTCATTTATAGTAAACACTATGAATTACGAAAGGAGTAATAAGATGATTTACACACAGGAAGTAGAGAATATGTGTCCAGTAGCACAGGGCGTTCATCATGGAGCAGCTCCAGTGCCAACAGAAGGTAAATGGGTACAGAATAAGAAGGTTGAAGATATTTCAGGTTTTACACATGGTGTAGGCTGGTGTGCTCCTCAGCAGGGTGCATGTAAGCTTACTCTTAATGTTAAGGAAGGTATCATTCAGGAAGCTTTAGTTGAGACTATCGGATGTTCAGGTATGACACATTCAGCAGCTATGGCAGCAGAGATTTTACCAGGACTTACAGTTATGGAAGCTCTTAACACTGACCTTGTCTGTGATGCAATTAACACAGCTATGAGAGAGTTATTCTTACAGATTGTTTATGGAAGAACTCAGAGCGCATTCTCTGAGGGTGGACTTGCAGTTGGTGCCGGTCTTGAAGATCTTGGTAAGGGACTTCGTTCTCAGGTTGGTACTATGTATGGTACATTAAAGAAAGGTCCTCGTTACCTTGAGATGGCTGAAGGTTATGTAACAGGTATCGCCCTTGATAAGGACAACCAGATTATCGGTTACAAGTTTGTCAGCCTTGGTAAGATGACAGACTTCATTAAGAAGGGTGATGACCCTACAACAGCATATGAGAAGGCTTGCGGACAGTACGGAAGAGTTGCAGATGCTGTTAAGATTATTGACCCAAGAACAGATGAAGAAGTTAAGTAAGGAGGACAATTAGAATGGCTTTATTTGAATCATATGAGAGAAGAATAGATAAGATTACTTCAGTTCTTAACAGCTATGGTATAGCTAGTATTGAAGAAGCTGAAAAGATTACTAAGGATGCCGGATTAGATGTATATGCTATGGTTAAGGGTATCCAGCCAATTTGTTTTGAAAATGCATGCTGGGCTTACACAGTAGGTGCAGCAATCGCTATCAAGAAGGGTGCAAGAAAGGCTTCAGAAGCTGCTGCAGCTATCGGTGAAGGTCTTCAGGCATTCTGTATTCCAGGTTCAGTTGCTGACCAGAGAAAGGTTGGTCTTGGACATGGTAACTTAGGTAAGATGTTACTTGAAGAAGAGACAGAATGTTTCGCATTCCTTGCAGGTCATGAATCATTCGCTGCTGCTGAAGGTGCTATCGGTATTGCAGAGAAGGCTAACAAGGTTAGACAGAAACCTCTTAGAGTTATCCTTAACGGTCTTGGTAAGGATGCTGCTAAGATTATCTCAAGAATTAACGGATTCACATTCGTTGAGACAGAGATGGATTATTCAACAGGCGAAGTAAAGGAAATCTCTAGAACAGCATATTCAGATGGTCTTCGTTCTAAGGTTAACTGCTATGGCGCTAACGATGTAACAGAAGGTGTTGCAATCATGTGGAAGGAGAATGTTGATATATCTATCACAGGTAACTCAACAAACCCTACAAGATTCCAGCATCCAGTTGCAGGTACATATAAGAAGGAAAGACTTGAAGCTGGAAAGAAGTACTTTTCAGTAGCTTCAGGTGGTGGTACAGGACGTACACTTCACCCAGATAACATGGCAGCAGGTCCTGCTTCTTATGGTATGACAGATACTATGGGACGTATGCACTCAGATGCTCAGTTCGCAGGTTCTTCATCAGTCCCAGCTCACGTTGAAATGATGGGATTAATCGGTATGGGTAATAACCCTATGGTTGGTGCTACTGTAGCTGTAGCTGTTTCTATTGAGGAAGCTGCTAAGAACGGTAAATTCTAATAAAAAGTAATTGACAAAATATTGGAGAGCAACAGGTGATAAAAACCTGTTGCTCTCTTTTTTAATGCTTGACTTTTAGTGAAAATGTGGATATTCTTTACGGAATATAAAAGAATGAGAGATAATGAAAGGAAGATTATGAATTTTTTAGTTAATAAAATACTTGATGATGGTAGCGTTTCATATGGTCTTACAGGCTCAGGATATGTGGTATTAATAATTGTCTGTGTCTTATTAATGACTATAGGATGTTTTGCAAGAGATAATAATAGTAAACTGAATGTAAAACATATTGCATTTGCAGCAATGGCTATGGCTCTTGCGGTTGCGACTTCCATGATTAAAGTTATTAAACTGCCAATGGGCGGTTCTGTAACACTGTTCAGTATGTTATTCATAGTGCTTATAGGATACTGGTATGGAATAAAGACTGGTCTGACAGCAGCTATTGCATATGGAGTTTTGCAGTTATTACTTGATCCATATATCCTGAATATTCCTCAGGTGCTTCTTGATTATATATTATAGGCAGATTTATATGTTCTTTCTTGTCTGGCTGGATATTCTTTGCTGTGTATACACCAGAATTTTTTAATAGTGCGGTACTTTATTCAGTTGTTTACAATGGCTCGTATATCGGACTTGAAGCAGTGGTAACTCTTGTAGTTATATCCCTACCTTCTGTTAATAAAGCACTGGCATATGTTAAAAATAATCTTGTATAGAATAATTGGATAAATAATATAAAAAACTCATGCAGATTGTGGTAAATGTGATTACTTCAATCTGCATGAGCTTTTTATAAGTCGGCGTGACAGGATTTGAACCTGCGGCCTCGTAGTCCCGAACCACGCGCTCTACCAAACTGAGCCACACGCCGATATTTAAATGTGACTTATATATTATAGCGTATTTATGAGGAAGTGCAAGAGAAAGAATAAAATATATTTATATATATTTATACGATAAAAATAACTGCTATATTGATTTTAGATATGATATATGATATATACTATATAAATAATATTACGCAATGCGATAATAAGGCGGGAATGCTATTGCAAATAGGTTTAAGAGTAGTATATAATAAATATATAAGACAAATGAAATCACTCTATCCTTATATGTGGTATTACCTGCCGTAAGTAAAAAGGGGAAGAGTATGGGGAATTTAAAAGAATATTCAAAAGAAATAAAAGAAACAGCAGCTAATCTTAGAATTATAGATGACGCACTGTTTAGATTGATGGGAGAAAAGCCGGGTGTATGTGAAGAAATATTAAGAACACTTCTTGATATGCCACATTTACATGTTGTGAAGGTTTCTGTACAGAGTGTGGTCCAGAGCTTTCAAAGAGAAATAACATTAGACGCGTTATGCATGACACAAGATGGAAGATATTGCAATGTTGAGGTGCAGAAGGGAAATTCCAATGATGATATCAGAAGGACAAGATTTCATGCGGCAGCGTTGACAGCAAAATATACACCTAAAGGTGCTGATTTTAAGAATGTTCCAGATGTTACAATTGTATATATATCTGAGTATGATGTCTTAAAGAATAATCAGACAGTGACGCATGTAACAAGGTGTATGAAGAATGATGAAAGTTACGTTCCAGTGAAAGATGGAGAAGATATAATATTTGCAAACACTTGTGTTAATGATGGCTCGGACAAATCAGAACTATTGCAGTTAATGCTTAATAAAGAAGCATTTTATAATGATAAGTTTCCACAGATTAGCAATGCGATAAGCTATTTCAAGGAGACAGAAGGAGGTCAGAGTGAAATGTGCAAGATAGTAGAATATGCTAAAGAATATGCAAAGAATTCAATACAGGAAGCAATAGAAGCGAAGAAACTGGCAGATGAAGCAAAGAAACTGGCAGATGAAGCAAAGAAACTTGCTGAAGAAGAAAAACGAAAAGCTGAAGAAGAAAAACGAAAAGCTGATGAAGAAAAACGAAAAGCTGATGAAGCGGAGAGCAGAGCTGGCAAAGCAATTGAAAGAAATTATAGATTAATAGTGAATATCCTATCAGGAAGAACATATGAGGAAGCGGCAGACATGTTAGGGATATCGATAGAAGATGTGAAAGAAGCAGAAGCAGCGATAAAGGCTATTGATAAATAATTAGTGTCTGTAGTTGCAATGATGAGTTATTTCGGACCGGTTGTTGCACTTGATAATCTTGTAAGTACATTGCAGAACACATTTGCAGCAGGAAACAGAGTGTTGGATATTCTTGATGAACGCCGGTAACTAAGGATATCACAGGTTGTGAGGAAGTTGAATTTAATTGTGCAGCTACTGAAAATGTTACATTCTCATATGGTGAGGAAACTATAATTTCTGATGTATCAATTCCGGTTCTAAAAGGAAGCATTATTGGAATTTCAGGAAGAAGCGGAAGCGGTAAATCAACAATTGCAAAGCTTGACGCAACAGATGAGAAGATAATTGAGGCGTGCAAAAAGGCTTCAGTACACGATTTCATATCAAAGCTTCCTGATGGATACGACACTAATGTCGGTGAACTGGGAGATATGTTATCAGGCGGAGAGAAGCAGAGAATCGGGCTTGCTAAAGCATTTTACATGACGCGCCATTCGTGCTTCTTGATGAGCCGACAAGTAATAAAGTCGAGACAGAATAAACTTGCAAAATGTATCTTAAAGGGGCAAAATATACTCGTATTATTTCATTGATTAAAGGTAAGAAAGAAGGATAGATATGGGACACGAACTTACTAAGAATGATATCAAAAAGATGGAAGAAGAGATTGAGTACAGGATACATGAGGTAAGAAAGGCTGCACTTGATGATGTCAAGGAGACAAGGGCTCAGGGGGATTTAAGTGAGAATTTCGAGTATCATGCAGCGAAAAGATTTAAGAATAAGAATGAAAGCAGAATAAGATATCTGCAGAGAACGATTAAGAATGCGACTGTTATTGATGATTCATCAGCAGATGATGAGGTTGGCGTTAATAATACGGTTGAGGTATTGTATGAGGATGATGAAAGTACTGAGACTATTAAAATTGTTACTACAATCAGAGCTGATTCATTAAGCGGTATGATCAGCATAGAGTCGCCTCTTGGCAAGGCTCTTCTTGGGCATAAGAAGGGTGACAGGGTGCTTGTACAGGTTAATCCACAGGTTGAATATTATGTTGTTATCAAGAGTATATCTAATACTGATGATTCTGATGATAGTATAACAAGTTATTAATAAATAAAAAAATATATTATTAAGTTGACATAATGGCGGCATACTTATATAATCTTAGTATACATTTGTTTGCGTAAGATTATTATAAGGGGTGCCGCTTTTGCAGTTTAATGAAGCACAGATTCAGGCTATACAACATAATACAGGACCGTGCATGGTAATTGCAGGACCGGGTTCTGGAAAGACCACGGTTCTTACACACAGGGTAAGATATCTGATTGAGAGGTACGGCGTTAATCCATCAGATATTCTTGTTATTACATTTACTAAGGCTGCTGCTGAACAGATGAAGCTTAAGTTTAAGGGGTTGTCAGAGGGCAGAAACTCTGCAGTGACGTTTGGCACATTTCATGCAGTATTTTTTACAATACTTAAGGCAGCATATAATTATTCTGCACACTGTATTATTAAGCCGCAGATACAGCATGAATTCGTGAAAGACCAGATGTGCAGGCTTGAACTGGTGTGTGGTGATGAGAAGGAAACTGTAGCTGGTGTTTTATCTGAGATAAGCTGTGTTAAGGGTGAAGCTGTTAATATAGATGAATATGAGAGCAGAAGTATTCCACCACAGAGCTTCAGAATGATATACAGGGCATATGATGATATGCTTGTAAGGAAGCATCTGATTGATTTTGATGACATGATAGTATTGTGCCGTGATCTTCTGATGCAGAGAGAGGATTACAGGATGGCATGGCAGAATAAATATAAATACATTCTGATAGATGAATTTCAGGATATTAATAAGGCACAGTTTGATGTTGTGAGGATTCTTGCTGACGGATACAGAAATCTTTTCGTGGTTGGGGATGATGACCAGAGTATATATGGATTCAGGGGTTCTGCTCCACAGATAATGTTAGATTTCAATAAGTATTATAGTGATGCAGTGAGAATTGACATGTGTATTAATTACAGGTCAACAGGCAATATTGTGTTTGCTTCAAGGGCTGTAGCAGAGGAGAATGAGCATCGTTATTATAAAGATATAACGACGTACAATTCACAAGGAGATACTGTGTCTGTATATGAATTTAACAGTCTGAATGATGAGAAAGCATTTCTTGTATCAGAGATAAGAAGACTGATTGATACTGGAATAGCAGCTGATGACATTGCTGTGTTATCAAGAACTAATGTAATTGGGAATATGTATATGTCAAGGCTTGAAAGTGATGGGATTCCATGCTGCGATTATTCAGTAGTACAGGATATATATGAGCACTGGATAAGTAAGGATGTTCTTACATATATAAGGATAGCACTTGGCAGCAGGGAAAGAATAGACTTTCTGCGGATTATTAATAAGCCGCTCCGATATATAAGCCGTTCATATATTACACAGCCGGCAGATATTAATGCATTGAAGAGAGGCTATGAGGGGAATGAACAGATGAGTAAACGGGTAGAAAAACTGGTGTCTGATATTAGTATGATAAGAAGTATGTCTCCATTTGCAGCTGTTAATTATATAAGAAAGGGTGTTGGTTATGATGAGTATATAAGGAATTATATATATGAGCACAAGGCTGATAAGGAAGAATTATATAATGTGCTTGATGAACTGGCACACAGGGCTTCACAGTATATGAGTCTGTCACAATGGCTTGATGGTATTGCAGAATACATAAGGCAGTGCGATAAAGACAGACAGAATAATACAGCAGACGGTGTGCATATGCTTACAATGCACGGCTCTAAAGGTCTTGAATATAAGATTGTACTGGTAATGGATGTCTGTGAGGGAATAATACCGTATAATAAGGCGGTTTTAGATGAGCAGATTGAAGAGGAGAGGAGACTTTTTTATGTTGCGATGACGAGAGCAAAAGAAAAGTTGTATCTTCTGTACCCCAAACAGAGGTACAACAAAGATACAACCCGGTCACGCTTTATAGAAGAGGTTCTTACTGCTCATTATCCTCTTCTTCGTACAGATCTTCATATTCCATAGCATCTAATTCTTCATCAAATGCTTCAGATACAAGTTCATATTCATCATCAGATTCAATGTTCTCAAGTACAGGTTCGTTGTCGCCTTCAACTTTGTATCTGTAGAGATATACTTCATCGTTGTCTGCAGCTTCTCCCTCAAGTGGAAGAAGTGCGATATAGTCGTTATCTCCAGCAGGGAATATGCGTATTATTGCACATTCACATTCTGTGTTATCATCAAGCATAAGAGTTACTGTGTTATATTCCTGATTATTATTCTCCATAATGTCTCCGTTCTGCCAGTAG
>OGHG01000321.1_pt1 | contig 8325 bp, 6 predicted proteins | sample 1571491 | NCBI WGS metagenome assembly OGHG01 (sample SAMEA2582052, study PRJEB24529) | metagenome | biome: Human gut stool | place: China | collected 2011
TCAATTACTACAATTACAGGAAGGTTTTCCACTTCAAGTTCTCTTATAGCCTCTGTTCCTAAGTCATCATAAGCAATAACTGTGGATTTCTTAATACATTTACTAAGAATTGCTCCTGCTCCTCCTACTGCTGCAAAGTACACTGCACCATTTCTTACGATTCCATCAATTACTGCCTGTGAACGCTTTCCCTTTCCTATCATTCCTTTAAGTCCTAAATCAAGAAGGTCTGGTGCATATTTATCCATACGGCTTGCTGTTGTCGGACCTGCTGAACCTATGGGTCTTCCTTCTCTCGCCGGAGATGGTCCCATGTAATATATTATATTATTCTTCATGTCTATTGGAAGTGGCTGTCCTGCTGACAGAGCCTCTGCCATTCTCTTATGTGCTGCATCTCTTGCTGTATATATTATTCCTGTTATGTATACATAATCTCCTGAATGAAGACTCTTTGCATCCTCATCACTTATTGGTGCATTAATATATTTATCCATGATTAGCCTCCCTGATTATATTACCCTGTGTGAATGTCTGTTTACATGACAGCAAATGTTTACTGCTACCGGAAGCCCTGCAATATGTGTAGGATATGTTTCTATGTTGATTGCAAGTGCTGTCTGTGTTCCTCCAAGTCCACCAGGACCTATTCCTAACTTATTGATTTTCTCAAGCATTTCTTTCTCTAAGTCACGGACATATTCAACTGGTGATTCTTCATTCAAATCTCTTGTTAATGCCTTCTTTGCAAGATAAGCACATTTTTCAAATGTTCCTCCGATTCCGACACCTACTACCATCGGAGGACAGGCGTTAGGACCTGCATCCTTTACTGCTGTAAGTATTGCTTCCTTGACACCTTCTATTCCATCTGCTGGCTTTAACATGAATACTCTGCTCATATTCTCGCTTCCGAAGCCCTTAGGTGCAACTGTTATGTCGACTCTGTCTCCTGGAACTATGTTAAAATGTATTACTGCCGGAGTGTTGTCTTTGGTATTCTCTCTGTAGATAGGATCTTTTACAACTGACTTTCTTAAATATCCATCAACATATCCTCTTCTTACTCCCTCGTTAATTGCATCTGTGATATCTCCTCCTGTAAGATGAACATCCTGACCAACATTAATGAATACTACTGCCATTCCTGTATCCTGACATATAGGTATCATGTCCTCTCCTGCAACTTTTAGGTTTTCTTCAAGCTGTCCAAGAACCTGCTTTCCAAGTGCAGACTCTTCATTTTTTACTGCATTTTCAAAAACATTCTTCATGTCATCTGTGAGAAAATGATTTGCCTCTATACACATTTCTTTAATGTTGTCTGTTATTATTGATACATTAACCTCTCTCATTTCCAATTCCCTTCTTGTATTTTAATTATTAATTAATCCTGTAAATGCTAAAAACCTTTCTAATTCTTCACGCCAGAATTTCCATTCATGTCCGATTTGTTCAATCTCATCATATACATAATTGTATTCAATATGGCTCATGAAATAATCTCGCAATATATGATTCTTGTCTATCCATGGGTCAATTTCTCCACAAGCATGATATATTTCAGGTTTTATACTTTTCTGCTCTATTAATCTGTCTGCCTGATATGTAATTCCATATTCAGTTTTATGCAGGTCTCCATCACCATAAAGCTCTATTCTTCTTATTGACTTTTCACTTCCATCATTAAGAAATTCTGAATCCGCTTTGTCACCTGCTGAAAATGCTCCTACAGTTCCATATTTTTCAGGATATTTGAGTGCAATATGAAGACAGCCATATCCACCATTAGAAAATCCTGATACATAATTATTCTCTCTTTTATCAGAAAAACATGGAAACATATTCATAATTATATTGAATAATTCTTTTCCAACGTATGACTCATACTTATCTCCAATATTCATATTAACAAAGCATGAATTCTGCACATTTGGAAGTACTGCTGCAAACCTGCCATCATCAACATATTCTGTTATTGGTGAATGATACAGCCATGCGGTATTATCACCACTGCCTCCATGATATAACCATAATACAGGAAGCTTCTCATCATTTTTTATATCTGATGGGAGAATAACTGTGCATTCCATATTACGCTTAAGATATATAGAAAAATGATTAATATTCATTACTGTTGCCATATATATCCTCCATCCTGTACGACTGCTCTTTTATTATATTAACTGTCTCATGTATGCATTTATCCCAGAAAATAAAATCATGATTACCAGCAGTTTCATAATAATTCACTTTAAGTCCATTGTCTGCTCATTGGAAGTATCTGATCATATAATCCACATCTAATGTAAAATTCCGGATAATTTTCCACATTTGTCTTGAAATTATCCTCTTTTAAACAGTTCATTATATCAAATCGGTTATCTGATAATTTTCCCCTGTCTCCAAATATCTGATATGTGTTTATTCCCTGTGGGTTGTCAAATCTTTTCTCTATATCAAGCAGTCCTGAATATGAGAACACCTTGCCATATACATCTGGCTTAATAAGTGCAGCATGTACTGCTCCATATCCACCCATTGACATTCCTGCTATGTAACGGTCTTTTCTGTCACGTGATAACCCAAACCAGTTAGTACAAGTTTCTATAAGTTCTTCTGTTAAAAATGTAAAATATTTTCTTCCATGCACATTATCTACATAACATTTGTTATCTCCTGAAATCATTATGACCGCTATATCAGTATTATCTACATAATCTGCCACTCTGGATTTCGTAATCCATGTTGTATAATCTCCTCCCATTCCATGAAGAAGATATAAAGTCTTATAACTGCCTCTTCCCTGAGGAATAATTGCATTAATCATAACGGGCATACCAAGTGTTTTTGATTCATAATTAATATTAATTAAAGCCATATTATCTCCTGCTAAAAAGGAAACCGTCACATATATAAATGTGGCAGTTTCCTTAAGATTACTCTTCAGATTCTACTGTTTTATCTGTGTCTTCTTCAAAGCCCTCTGCGTCCTTACCATCTTCATCAGCAGGCTGCTTCCTTACTTTGGCAATTGTTGCTACTTTAATTCCTTCATCAAGGTTAATAAGTTTAACACCTGATGTTATTCTTCCAAGATTAGATATATCTGAACACTGAAGTCTGATTATAATTCCTTCTGTTGTAATAAGCATTACTTCTCTTGAATCATCTACAGCCTTAGCTCCTACGACATTACCTGTCTTTTCTGTTATCTTGTAACATTTGACACCTTTACCACCACGATGCTGAACTGTATACTCGTCAATGTCTGTTCTCTTACCCATACCATTTTCAGAAACTATAAGCATAGTATCTCCCTGGGTACTTACCTGAACACCAACAACTTCATCCTCATCCATAAGACTCATACCTATAACACCCATTGCTGAACGTCCCGTAGGTCTTACATCTGTTTCCTTAAATCTTATACACTGTCCAAGCATTGTTACCATAAGAATCTCTGCCTGATCATCTGTAAGTTTAACTTCTATAAGTTCATCATCTTCTCTTAAGTTAATTGCCTGGATTCCTGTCTTTCTTATATTGGCAAAATCTTTAACAGGTGTCTTTTTAACTATACCCTTCTTAGTTGCCATAAACAGGTAATCTGTATCCTGAAGTGTATCAATTTTAACAGGAACTACTGCTGTGATTGTCTCACCCGGTGCTAACTGTAAAAGATTAATTATTGCAGTTCCTCTTGAAGTTCTTGATGCTTCAGGAATTTCATAAGCCTTTAACTTATAAGCTCGTCCTGTGTTAGTAAAAAATGTAAGTACATGATGTGATGTTGTCATGAATAAATCTTTGATATCAATTGTCTGCATTCCCTTTATTCCCTTACCACCACGATGCTGGCTCTTAAAGTTATCAGGTGTCATTCTCTTTACATAACCCAAGTTAGTTCTTGCAATAACACATGGTTCATCTGGAATAAGGTCTTCCATTGAAATATCGTATTCATCATATCCGATAGAAGTTCTTCTGTCATCACCATACTTGTCTGCTATCTCTGAAATTTCAGTCTTGATAACTCCAAGAAGCAACTTCTTATCTGCAAGAATTGCCTTGTATTCTTTAATCTTTTCATGAAGTTCCTTCAACTCAGCTTCAAGCTTGCTTCTTTCCAGACCTGTCAGAGCTCTCAGACGCATATCTACGATAGCCTGTGCCTGTGCTTCTGAAAGTGCAAATTCAGCAATTAAGCTTTCCTTGGCAATCTGTACATTTGCAGAACCTCTGATTATTGATATAACTCTGTCGATATTATCTAAAGCAATCATTAAGCCCTCTAAAATGTGGGCTCTTTCTTCTGCCTTATTAAGATCAAACTTTGTTCTTCTGGTAACAACTTCTTCCTGATGAAGAAGGTAATACTTTAACATGTCATACAGGTTAAGTACCTTTGGCTGGTTATCTACTAATGCAAGCATAATTACACCAAATGTATCCTGTAACTGTGTGTGTTTGTATAACTGGTTAAGTATTATGTTAGGATTGACATCTCTTCTTAACTCAATGGCAATTCTCATACCTTCTCTGTCAGATTCATCTCTTAAATCAGTGATTCCATCAATCTTCTTATCTCTTACAAGCTCTGCTATTTTCTCTATAAGCTTTGCTTTATTAACCATGTATGGAAGTTCTGTAACTACAATTCTGTTCTTGCCATTATTCATTGGCTCAATATTAGTTACAGCTCTTACCTTTATCTTGGCTCTTCCTGTACGGTAAGCCTCTTCAATTCCCAACTTGCCGATGATTGTTCCACCTGTAGGGAAATCAGGACCTTTAACTATATCAAGAATTTCCTCAATTGTTGTGTCTCTGTCTTCTTCCACCTTATTGTCAATCATCTTTACAACAGCACCTATAACTTCTCTTAAGTTATGAGGTGGAATATTAGTAGCCATACCTACGGCAATACCTGATGTACCATTACATAACAGGTTAGGATATCTTGATGGAAGTACTGTAGGTTCTTTTTCTGTTTCATCAAAGTTAGGTATGAAATCTACAGTATCTTTGTTAAGATCTCTTGTCATCTCCATAGATATCTTACTGAGTCTAGCCTCTGTATATCGCATAGCGGCTGCACCATCACCATCGACTGAACCAAAGTTACCATGTCCGTCAACAAGTGGATATCTTGTATTGAAATCCTGAGCCAGCTTTACTAATGCCTCATAAATTGATGAATCACCATGTGGGTGATATTTACCCATTGTATCACCAACGATACGGGCACATTTTCTATGTGGCTTATCAGGACCGTTGTTAAGTTCTATCATTGAATATAGAATTCTTCTCTGTACCGGCTTAAGACCATCTCTTACATCCGGAAGTGCTCTGGAAGCGATAACACTCATGGCATAATCTATATAATAGTTTTCCATGGTTTTCTGCATATCGACTTCTTGAACTTTATCAAAGATATGTTCATCCATTATTATAATTCCTTTCCGTGAAGTTATTAATTAACGCAATGTATAAATCTGGAATACGCCATGCGTAAATCCTAATCACGCGCATTCGTAAAATCTGACGATTTTACGAATGGTGCTAGTCGCACCATACAAGACAACATCACAATATTATTTAGCGTGCAAGCACGCACATAATATTCCGATATTGTCTTATGCGCTGCTTGTTAAATATCCAAATTCTTTACAAACTTAGCATTTGCTTCTATGAAATCTCTTCTTGGCTCTACCTTGTCACCCATAAGTGTTGAGAATGTTACATCAAGTTCTGAATCATCATCTTCATTCATATTAACTCTTAATAATACTCTCTTGTGTGGGTCCATTGTTGTTTCCCATAACTGCTCTGCGTCCATCTCACCAAGTCCCTTATAACGCTGGACTTTATTATTCTGGTCTCTTCCAATCTCAGTCATGATTGCATTAAGCTCATCATCATTATAGGCATACCACACTTTTTTATTCTTCTCAACTTTATAAAGTGGTGGCTGTGCAAGATATACATGGCCTTCTCTAATCAGATCAGGCATGAATCTGTACAGGAATGTAAGAAGAAGTGTTGCAATATGTGCACCATCTACATCGGCATCTGTCATAATAATAATCTTATGGTAACGCAGCTTGCTTATATCAAAATCTTCATGAATACCTGTACCAAATGCAGTAATCATCGCTTTAATCTCTGCATTTCCAAGTATTCTGTCAAGTCTTGCTTTCTCAACGTTAAGAATCTTACCACGAAGTGGAAGGATTGCCTGTGTAGCACGGCTTCTTGCAGTCTTTGCAGAACCACCGGCTGAATCTCCCTCAACAATATATATCTCACAATTCTTAGGATCTTTATCTGAACAATCAGCTAACTTGCCAGGAAGTGAAGTGCTCTCAAGTGCAGTCTTTCTTCTTGTTAAGTCTCTTGCTTTTCTTGCAGCTTCTCTCGCTCGCTGTGCAAGCAACGATTTTTCACATATAGATTTTGCAACTGCAGGATTCTGCTCAAGGAAGTAAGTAAGCTGTTCACTTACTATACTGTCAACTGCTCCCCTTGCAACTGTATTACCAAGCTTCTGCTTAGTCTGTCCTTCAAACTGTGGATCTTCAATCTTAACAGATACGATTGCTGTAAGACCTTCTCTTATATCATCACCTGAAAGTCCCTGATCACTATCCTTAAGAATCTTATTCTTTCTTGCATAATCATTAAAAGTCTTAGTCAGTGAATTTCTGAAACCAGTCAGATGTGTACCACCTTCAGGTGTCTTAATATTATTAACAAATGAATCGACAACCTCATTGTATCCATCATTATGCTGGAATGCTACTTCAACCTGAACATTGTCTTTCACACCTTCACAATAAATAATCTGGCTGTATAAAGGTTCTTTACTCTTATTAAGATACTGAACAAATTCCTTGATACCACCCTCATAATGGAATACTTTCTGCTGCTCAAGACCTTCTCTTAAATCTGTAAGAGTAATCTTGATTCCCTTAGTAAGAAATGCCATTTCTCTTAATCTGTGCATAAGAATATCAAATTCAAATACAGTTGTTTCCTGAAAAATCTCTGAATCAGGAAGAAAAGTAACCTGAGTTCCTGTATCCTCAATATCGCAGTCACCTACTATCTTAAGGTCATAACATATCTTTCCTCTTTCGTATCTCTGCTGATAAATATGTCCATTTCTCTTTACCTGAACTTCAAGCCATTCAGACAAAGCATTAACTACTGATGCACCAACACCGTGAAGTCCTCCTGACACCTTATATCCTCCACCACCGAATTTACCCCCGGCATGAAGAACGGTATATACAACTTCAATGGCAGGTCTTCCTGTCTTATGATTAATATCAACAGGTACACCTCTACCATTATCAATTACAGTGATAGAGTTATCTTTATTAATCATAACCTCAATATGTGTACAAAAACCTGCTAAAGCTTCGTCAATTGCATTATCAACTATCTCATACACAAGATGATGAAGTCCTCTTCCTGATGTACTTCCAATATACATACCAGGTCTTTTTCTTACAGCTTCAAGACCTTCGAGTACCTGAATCTGGTCTCCACCATAATTCTTCTCTGCATTCTGATCTGCCACTTTAATTCCTCCTTGTTTTACAAAGCAAAATGTAATTAATTCTCATTAACTACATGACCATCTGTTACTTTAAATATTTTGTTGATATTCATTCTGTTATTAATAAATTCTTCAAGTCCGGTGCATGTAACAATCGTTTGTATATCTCCAATGCTGTTTATCAGAAAATTCTGTCTGTTACTGTCTAACTCAGACAAAACATCATCAAGAAGAAGTACCGGAGTATCTTTAATTACAAGTTTCACAAGTTCAATCTCAGATAACTTAAGTGAAAGTGCAGCTGTTCTTTGTTGTCCCTGTGAACCATATTTTCTCACATCATTGTCATTTATTAAAAATATAAGATCATCCTTATGAGGACCTTTGCCTGTAACCTTGTATTTAATATCCTTTTGTCTTGAATTTCTTACTTCTTCTTCAAAATCATTCACATCAACATCAGGAACGTAACATACTTTAATATTCTCAATACCACCAGTAAGTCTGGAATGAATATCACTGATTATTGTGTTAATCTTTTCTATGAAAATTTTTCTGCCTTTAATAATAAGGCTTCCATACTTAACGAGCTGCATGTCCCATATATCAAGAGTCTGCATCAGCTGTTCTGATGGTGAAAATGCTATATCTTTGAGAAGCTTGTTTCTCTGATTAAGTACTTTGTTATAATTAACAAGGTTACTAAGATATATCTTGTCAAGCTGGCTAAGTTCCATATCCATAAATCTTCTTCTCTC
>OGHG01000322.1_pt1 | contig 8315 bp, 7 predicted proteins | sample 1571491 | NCBI WGS metagenome assembly OGHG01 (sample SAMEA2582052, study PRJEB24529) | metagenome | biome: Human gut stool | place: China | collected 2011
TTTACGCCTTCATTCTGAAAGTAAATCTTGAAGAAAATGTATTGATCAGCCAGGCTTCTTTTCAGGGAGAAAATTTGTTTAGCCGTAGTACCTATCACTTTGCGGAATCGGAAGCAGAAGATGGGATTTCCTATCTGGAGTCATCTGAAGTGCATGCATTGACCTTGAATTTTGAGGAGCCAGCTACCGTCACAGAAGAATCAGGCTATACATTGTTCTTGTTATGTAATCCACAGTCTTTGGTAGAAGATTCAGGATTTTCTATTTCCTATCAGCGAGATGGAGTGTCTTATACGGCATCTACCAACAAATTAGGAAAGCAGTTTGAAGCGGGTAAATATTACCAGTTTGTGTTGAGATTAACGAAAGAAGAATTGAAAGTGGAAGGTTGTGAAGTGTCTGACTGGGTTTCTGAGAAACTTCCGGAAATAGCCATTGAGGAAATACCGTCGTAACCCGACTGTTAGTGATTGCCTCCGGAGAAATCTTGAATGGGTTTCTCCGGATTTTTTATGTCTGTTTTTATCTCTTGAAATAGAATTGTCATAAATCTCAGAAAAAACATGTAACTTTGCACCTTCAAATAAACTAACAGTCAATTTCGTTCATTTAACATAACAATGAAAGCACTTAAAGACCGCATCATTCGTGATGGAAAATGCTTTGAGGGAGGCATCCTTAAAGTGGATAATTTTATTAACCATCAGATGGATCCCATTCTGATGAAGTCAATGGCAGTAGAGTTTGTACGGAGATTCGCCAGTACGAAAATCAATAAGATTCTGACCATAGAGGCCAGCGGTATCGCTCCTGCCATTATGGTTGGCTATCTGTTGGAACTTCCGGTTGTTTTTGCCAAGAAGAAAAAACCGAGTACAATGGAGAACATGCTGACAACTACTGTCTATTCGTTTACGAAAGACCGCACGTACGATGTGTGTGTAAGTAAGGATTATTTATGTCCGGGCGATAAGGTGTTGTTCATTGATGACTTCTTGGCCAATGGTAATGCCGCAAAGGGGATTATTGACCTGGTACAGAAAGCAGAAGCTGAATTAGTGGGGATGGGCTTCCTGATAGAAAAATCGTTCCAGCATGGGGGAGATTATTTGAGAGCACAGGGCATTCATGTGGAATCTTTGGCGATAATTGAAAGCTTGGAAAATTGTCAAATTAAAATAAAAGACTAAATCTTTAAATGGAAAAAGAACAACAGCAAACTGCTCAGAGTGCTGGGCTTATTTACGGGTTGAATGACCGTCCGCCTTTAAAAGATTCTATTTTTGCCGCTTTGCAGCATTTGTTGGCAATCTTTGTGGCTATTATTACTCCTCCGCTGATTATTGCAGGAGCATTGAAGTTGGACCTGGAAACCACCGGATTTTTAGTTTCCATGGCTCTTTTTGCATCGGGTATCTCTACATTTATCCAGTGCCGCCGCGTAGGACCGATAGGTTGCGGACTGCTGTGTATTCAGGGAACCAGTTTTTCATTCATTGGTCCGATTATTTCTGCGGGCTTAACCGGTGGACTGAGTGCTATCTTCGGAGCTTGTATTGTAGCTTCTTCGGTTGAAATGTTAATTAGCCGGGTGTTGAAATACACACGTAGAGTCATTACTCCTTTGGTATCGGGAATTGTGGTGACACTGATTGGTATGAGTTTGATTAAAGTGGGAATCTCTGCTTGCGGAGGTGGAGCTGCTGCACAGGCAGATGGTACTTTTGGAGCTTTCCGCCATATTGGTTTGGCCGCTTTGGTACTTGTCTTGATTATCTTTTTCAATCGTAGTTCCAACCGTTATTTGCGAATGAGTTCCATTGTCATCGGTCTGGTGGTTGGCTACGTATTGGCATGGGCATTGGGAATGGTTGATTTTTCTGCTGTACAGAGCTATGGTGGTTTCAATATTCCTATCCCTTTCCGTTACGGTATTTCATTTGATATTTCTGCAATCATCGCTTTAGCGTTAGTTTATTTGATTACGGCAATTGAAGCGTATGGAGATATTACAGCCAATTCATTGATTTCTGGAGAACCGGTGGAAGGAGAAACGTTTGTCAAACGTGCTTCCGGAGGCATCTTGGCTGATGGTTTTAATTCTATGCTGGCCGGATTCTTCAACTCTTTCCCTAACTCGATCTTTGCTCAGAATAACGGTATGATTCAGTTGACTGGAGTAGCCAGCCGCTACGTAGGATACTTCATTGCAGGTTTCCTTATCTTGTTGGGCTTGTTCCCTGCAGTAGGATTGATTTTCTCGTTAATGCCTGAACCGGTGTTAGGTGGAGCAACTCTGTTGATGTTTGGAACAGTGGCTGCCGCAGGAATCCGAATCATTTCTGCACAGAAAATCAACCGTAAGGCTACGCTGGTGATGGCTTTGAGCTTTTCTTTCGGCTTGAGTGTGGAACTTGTGCCGGATATTCTTTGTCAGTTGCCGGAAACCGTGCGTAATATATTCTCTTCAGGTATTACAACTGGTGGGCTGACTGCCATCCTGTCTAATCTGCTGATTCAGATAAAAGAGTAAAAAAACATATTGGATAAAAAGAAGAGGCTGTCTCAAAATGAGACGGCCTTTTTTGTGTTTGCAAAAAAATCGGGCAAGTCCTAACTTCGCTCAGTCAGAACTTGCCCGTCTCCCTAATTTTTTGTATCTTAGGGAATCAAGTCAAGATATCCCAAAGATAATGTTTAAAAATTACACATCCAACGATAATCTGCTTTTACCTCCGTGTTTAGGCGATTTTATTCCCCAGAACGATCCGGTCCGGGTTGTTCACCGTATCATTGAACAGATAAACCTTGAAGAACTTTACCGCAGGTATTCTCCTAAAGGCTGTTCTGCATACCACCCTCGCATGATGCTTCAGATTCTGGTCTATGCTTATCTGCGTAATATCTATTCCAGCCGTCGCATAGAAGAATTCTGTCGCAATGACATCCGCTTCATGTGGCTTACCGGCAATGTGACTCCTGACCATAATACCATCAACCGTTTCCGCAGCAGCCGGCTGAAGGATGTACTCAAGACAATATTTGCCACCATCGTGAAGTTCCTCGTGTCGGAAGGTTTTGTAAGTCTGGATGTGGCCTGTACCGACGGGACGAAGATGGAGGCGGACGCCAACCGTTATACGTTCGTCTGGGGCAAGTCCATACATACGCGCATATCCAGAATCGCGGAACAGCTTGAAGAGATATGGCGGTACGCCGAGTCCGTCACCAAGCAGGAACTGCGTGATTCCGCACCCATCACATATCAGGATATCACTCCGGAGAAAGTTGAAAAGGCGCTCTGCCGGATAGATGATGCCCTGAACGGAGTGGATGCTGACAGGAAAATGAAAGCGAAGGTAAAACGTGTAAGGAAGTCATGGCCCGAACAGCTCAGGAAATATGAATCACAGGGAAAGATACTTGACGGACGCAACAGTTACTCAAAGACAGACAATGACGCTACTTTCATGCGCATGAAAGAGGACCATATGAGGAACGGACAGCTCAAACCCGGATATAATCCCCAAATCAGCACCAACAAACAGTTCATTTTGAACTATACCATCCATCAGTGTGCGGGTGATACCTCCACCTATCCTCTGCATATGGATGATTTCCATTCCCTTTACGGCAGATACCCTGACGTATCTGTCTGCGATGCCGGATACGGGAGTGAGGAGAACTATCTGTATGCCTTCAGACATGGCATTGAAACCTTTATAAAGTACAACTATTTTCATAAGGAACAGAAAAGGAACTTCCGGAACGACCCGTTTCTGTCTTCCAACTTTTATTATAATGAAGAAACCGACGGCATGTACTGTCCGATGGGACAGAGAATGAAAAGACTCTCCGATGCAAAGAGGATAACAGACAACGGTTTTGTGCAGACCATATCAAGATACAGGGCACATAACTGTAATGGCTGCCCGCTAAGATGCCGGTGTCACAGAGGCCGGTCGGAAAGAATTGTGCAGGTAAACCACCGTCTGCGGAAAATCAAGGAAAGGGAACGTGAAAAGCTGCTCTCTGATGAAGGCCTGAAATATCGCAGCCAGCGACCGCAGGATGTGGAAGCCGTTTTTGGAAACCTCAAGAACAACAAGCAATTCAAGAGGTTCCATCTTCGTGGACTTAAGAAGGTTGAAATTGAGTTCGGCCTGCTGGCCATTGCACATAATCTTGCAAAAATAGCCTCTTAGGAGGCTTATACCAATAAAAAACAGTTTGAATGGAAAAAGTAAGTTTGTAAGCTTCTTTTTTTGAGAAAAATCCAAATGACTTCAATTTGAAATAAAACAAAAGAGGCCATCTCAACTCTATTTTGAGACAGCCTCTTCTTTTTTTTCTGTGTTAAATGACATAGAGAGGATGAGGGAAAAACACTTTCACGCTAATTGAAAAAATACGAAGGAGATAAGTGGTATTTCGACTTTTGTTTTTTATGTTTTCCCTTGCGGAAACTTATGTTTCTCATTCTGCATCTATAGGTTTCCGCATCGGAAAACTTAGGGATGCAGAATGGAAAACGTAAATGATGTTTTAGAGTTCTACCGTTGATGCAGTTGTCTGTCTATAAATCTATGGTAGACGATTGTGTGCTGTTAAAGTTTGCTCAAGAAACGTTCCCTGTCCACAATGTAGCGGATGTGAGTACCTTCTCCCACCAGCCCTTTGCTGTCGGTTGCACTAACTTTGAAGGTTAGTTTACGGCCTTCTATTTCTGTGAGTTCCGCGGTAGCTGTCACTTCTTCGTTCAGACCGGAGGGCTTGAGGTGCGAGGTCTGTATCATGGCACCTACGGTAGTAGAGCCTTCCGGGAGTACGGGCTTTACGGCATTCATGGCAGCGTTTTCCATCAAGGCTACCAGTGCGGGAGTAGCAAACACTTCCATATCTCCTGAGCCGAGTGCTAAGGCGGTGTTGGTGGAATTTACCTGTACGGTGCTGCTGTATGTAAGTCCTGTTTCCATTGTTTTTTATTTTGAAGTTATAAATTCATTTTTCTCATTGGGTTGAAAATCGGTTCCGGCCGGGCGTTGGAAGATATGCAGGCCGAATTCCGGTATCATGGCTATCAGGTGGTCAAAGATTTCTCCTTGCAAGGTTTCGTAAGGAATCCAGTCGGGGGTGTTCGAGAAACAGTAGATTTCTACGGGGATACCTTCGGTGGTGGGCTGCAACTGGCGGACCATCTGCATCAGGTTGTGATTCACTTCTGGATGGTTGCTGATGTATTTGAGGGCATACTCGCGGAACACGTGCAGGTTGACGGGTGGTTCATTTCCTTCGGTTGGAGCAGTTATCCATCCTTTTTGTACGAATTGGTTCACTTCCTCCGGTGTACAGAAATGCACGGTAGTCATGTCAATGAACAGCGAGCGTTTGATGCGGCGACCTCCACACTCGCGCATGCCTCTCCAGTTTTGGAAGGAATCGCTGACCAGTGCGTAGGGAGGAATGGTGGTGATGGTCTTGTCGAAGTTCTGTACTTTTACGGTAGTCAGTGATACTTCAATCACATAACCATCGGCACCGTATTTGGTCATGGTAATCCAGTCGCCCGGGCGAAGCATATCGTTGGCCGAAAGCTGTACGCCGGCCACTAATCCCAGAATACTGTCCTTGAAAATCAACATCAGGATGGCGGCCGAGGCACCGAGTCCGAGGGAGTCAAGGAAGCATTTAATCAGCATGAGGGCCGTGATGATGAGATAAATCAGACAGATTTTCAGTAAGATTTGAAGCAGATAGGCTGATTTGTCATCAAAGGCAAAAGGGAGCAGGATGTACCAGGTGATAGGTGGAATCATCCGGCAAGAGGCTTTCATCATCTTGTCATTGAACAGATAATCGTCCCACGTGGCTTTGGTGCGGGCCGTAATCTTTCGTACGGCTGGCATGATAAGATGGCGGAAGATTAGTGTAGTAAGATAAGATACCAGTAAAATGGCTAGAATGAGTACAACTTGTGTGGTCCAGCTCAAATCAGATTTCTCAATTCCTATTTGCTGGAGAAGTTGCGCAGTTTCCTGATTCATTGTATTCATATTTTATAAAAGTCTTTTTCGGGAGTCAAAGATAAACAAGTTCTTAGAGTTTGCAAAATGGAAATATACCCTCTAAAACATTTATTTTCTTCATATCTTTTTGCGGAACAAATGCTTTCATTAAATTTGCCGACAAGAATTTACTAATACCAAAATAAAGAATCTAATGAGTTTGAAAATTGTAGTATTGGCTAAACAAGTTCCCGATACACGTTGTGTGGGAAAAGATGCCATGAATGCTGACGGTACAATTAACCGTGCGGCACTTCCGGCGATTTTTAATCCGGAAGACTTGAATGCCCTCGAACAGGCACTCAGACTGAAAGACACACATCCCGGTTCTACCGTTACGATTCTGACCATGGGTCCGGGCCGTGCCGCTGAAATTATTCGTGAAGGATTATACAGAGGAGCTGATAATGGTTATTTGCTTACTGACCGTGCTTTTGCCGGTGCAGATACGCTGGCTACAAGCTACGCTCTGGCAACTGCTATCCGCAAAATCGGTGAGTGCGACATTATAATCGGCGGTCGTCAGGCTATCGACGGCGACACGGCCCAGGTAGGCCCGCAGATCGCCGAACACCTCGGTCTGCCGCAGGTGACCTACCTCGAAGGCATTAAATACGAAGGAGGAAACCGGCTCGTCGTCAAGAAATGGACGGAAGAGGGGTATCAGTTGCTCGAGGTGGAAACCCCGTGCGTGGTAACCGTACTCTCTTCGGCCAACCGGCCCCGTTATATGTCGGTACGCGGCATCGTGGAGGCATACGACAAGCAGGTGGAAGTCTGGGGTTTCGACAACATCTCCGTCGAAGAGTCGAAACTCGGCCTCAACGGTTCGCCGACCCGCGTCTTCAAATCCTTCACGAAGGGTGCGAAATCCGCAGGTAAGGTCTTCGAGCTGGAGCCGGCCGAAGCAGCCGATCTGATCGTCGAGAAGTTGCAAGAAAAATTCATAATCTGATCGGCCCCGGCAACTGCGAAGCTGTAAATTACCGATCGTTCATTTACAACAGTCGTTTTCTGCACCCGGCAAAAGCCGAATCCTTTCGGTCCAGCCCGCCGAAAACGTTCACAAAAAACACAGTTACTTACCAAGATGGATAAATCTCAATATAAAAACGTTTACGTGTTCGTCGAACAGCGTGACGGAGTCGTTCAGAACGTCGCTCTCGAACTTCTGGGAAAAGCCCGCGAACTGGCCGACGCACTCCATGAGCAGGTAATCGCCCTGCTGCTCGGCAAAGGAGGCAAAGACAAGGCCGACGAGCTGATCGCAGCCGGAGCCGACGTGGTCCTTTCGATCGAAGCCGACGAACTCGCCCAATACACCACCGAGCCTTACGCACAGGCCATCACCCAGGTAATCCACGAGCGCAAGCCCAGCATTCTGCTGATCGGTGCCACCAGCATCGGCCGCGACCTCGGTCCGCGTCTTTCGGCACGCATCGGCACGGGACTTACCGCCGACTGTACCGGACTCGACATTTCGGAAGACGGCGACCTGCTGATGACGCGTCCTGCCTTCGGCGGTAACCTGATGGCAACGATCATCTGCAAGGAACATCGTCCCCAGATGTCCACGGTACGCCCCGGTGTGATGCGTGCCAAAGCGGCCGATCCGACCCGCAAAGGAAAGGTCGAGGACGTAAAAATCAATTTCGACAAATCAAAGTTCCGCGTACGGATTCTGGAAACGGTCAAGGAACAGAAGAATATGATCGACATTACGGAAGCCAAAGTACTCGTTTCGGGCGGCCGCGGTGTCGGCACGGCAGAAGGGTTCCAGACCCTGCGCGAGCTTGCCGACGTGCTCGGTGCCGAAGTATCGGCTTCGCGTGCGATGGTCGATGCAGGTATTCTCGCACACGAGCGACAGGTCGGACAGACCGGTAAAACGGTTCGTCCGGATCTCTACTTCGCCATGGGTATCTCGGGTGCGATCCAGCACCTGGCCGGTATGGAGGAGTCGGACTTCATCATCGCCGTGAACAAGGATAAATTCGCTCCGATCTTCAACGTCGCCGACGTGGGTATCGTATGCGACGTGCACAAGGTCGTTCCGATCCTGACAGAGAAACTGAAGACGATGAAAAAGTAAGTCCGGAAACTTGCTCTTCAAAATAAGGGAAGATTCGCAATGAATCCTCCCTTATTTTTTATGGCCGGTGCGAAATCCGCTGAAACCCGACCGCCCGGACCTCTCCCCTCCCACATATTCACAAAAAACAGGCAGTTCGGCCCTTGTGAAACAAATAA